>Ga0172366_10000440_pt1 | contig 29729 bp, 59 predicted proteins | sample LakKivSesite69cm_FD_114533 | JGI IMG/M metagenome (GOLD analysis project Ga0172366, IMG submission 114533) | Sediment microbial communities from Lake Kivu, Rwanda - Sediment site 69cm | ecosystem: Environmental > Aquatic > Freshwater > Lake > Sediment | place: Rwanda: Western Province, Lake...
GCAAAGTATTATCTTGAATTGTAGCATAAGGTGACGGAGAACTTGTCCATTTGTCTGGATTAGGAGCATCTCCATTGTTTCCCGTAAATTCATCGGCTGGCACAAGAAATGTATTTTCTATACTACTCACACTTGTCGCAGAAGGATTATCATAGTAAATATAGATAGATTGATTACTGGATAAATCATCTATTACCTCTACCCAAATTATGGCACTTGTTCCAGAAATGAAGTTTTTATCGTCAATCCAATAGTCTAATAAAGTTGTTCCATCGTCATCTGTAAATCTAATATCTCCAAAATCGTCACGACAATTGCCTCCACAATAGACTTTATGAAGTGTATATGTTCCCCAAGTCTCGGTTCCGTCTGTTCCATTTCCTTTATAGACCTTAAATGGTATCTGATAATGGTCACTTGCACCAACCCCAGCAGTTATAGTATGACTCTTCCTACGTAACCAACCACTCAACCGACCCATATCTATCCTCCTCCACTTCTAGCAATATATACTAATGCCATTGCTGCTGCAACTGTGTTAGGCACTGCTTTCACCTCTCAATTTTTCTTGAGTATAAGCCTTCAGTTTCTTATATAAAGTCCCTGCATAGTTAAGTCCCAGCAACAAATAAGCAGTACATTTATAGATAATTGGAAAGACTTGCCACAGAATTCCATTTATTGTCAAGATCTCACTGAAGAACTTCTTAGGGCATTTAAGGACTGTTCCAATCAATACTAAGGTTTCAAATACATTCATAGCTAGAACAGTAAGCGTTTTCTCTTCTATATTCATAGCAGGAAACAGTTCTATGCCTTGTTGAAGAAAAATAAAATCTTCCTTTAAATAGAGATAATCCATATGATATTTCATTGGATCATTTCCCGTATATGCGCTGATTACTAGACGTTGCTCTACTTCACCTACAGGGAAACCTGCAGTCCACTTCACAAGAAATGAACCATCTCGGTAAACTGTTAAGAGCCCGGAGATAAAGTCAACTTCTAACTTCCAATCATGGTACTCAGTATCTGTTTCTATTGTATATATTTTCCATTCACTATCAGTTGCCATGTAACGTGTATGGTCTGCTAGGACTTGAAATACCATTTCCTTAGTATTGTAAAGACCATAAACTAATTCAAGATATCCACTGTCACTAAACTGATCAATCTTAAGTCTAAAATAAAAACTAATCTGACAAGAAACTGGCCAATCATTTCGTTCTAACCAAGCACCTCCCGAAAGAGGAGGCAAAACATGTAGAGTCCCTGAAGGAGCAATTTCAATCGTTCCTCCTCCAGTATAAATCGACCAACTATCGAGATTATCCCGTTCCTCTAGATAATTAGTCAATCAAACAACCTGCCAATAATATTACTAAGAAGCCAAAGCCCGAGAAATCTATAACTCCTATTAAGGAGTAGAAAAGGAGAATTTAGCTTAGAGTATATTGCCAAGTAACTACTAGTGTGTCGCTTGCACCCTTGTTGATCACTGCAAATGTTTGTCTGCATAGCAAAGTTCCATCAGATGATCCATTGAACAATCCTGACTCTGTGATGGCACCAGTACCTACTCCTGCTCCGAATGTAGCATCATTCTTCCACACAGTATCTGCAGTTCGTGTATATCCGCCTTGAACTCTTGCAGTTTCTGAGGCTAGGATAGTATCTGCAGCAGCAGGGGCCGTAGTTCCAGTTCCTATAGCACAGTAGCCAAAAGCAGCGATAGAACCAGATCCCATCATATCACAGACAGCTTTGAATCCAGCGTTCACTGTTAAGTTCTTGACATGTCTATAAGCCTTGAGCTTCTTGTTAGAGTCATAAAGGAATACTTCAAACTCTCCCTTCAAGCCAGTTATCTCTATCATTTCTTGAGTTCACCTACACTCTACTTAGATGAGGCAATCTTATTTAAATCTTTATTGGATAGCTTCTCAAGCAAAGGAAGCCATTGTTCCTTGACAATTTTATCCCAATCAAACTTCTGAGCGAATTGGATTGATGCTTGAGAATATCTCTGTCTAAGTTCTCTATTGAAGTATGCTTCTTCAATCTTCTTGGCTAGATCTTCTCTGTCTACTTTTTGACCAACCCAACCTTTAGGAGTAAAGACTGTATCTCCCATCTTTACTAACCACCCATGACCTTTGACTATTTCAGGTAAGGCAGAAGAATCAGATGCAATTACTGGGACTCCACACGCTTGAGCCTCCATTACAGGTATACAGAATCCTTCTCGTCTTGAAGCATTAACAAACACATCAAAGCAGGAATATAGCTTAGCCATCTCAAAATCTGGAATCCCAACTACTTGTGGTAAGTGCTCAGGAAATATTACATGTTTCTCAAGATGGAGCTTCCTGGCTACCTCAACTAGATTATATCCTCGACTATCAGATGGCTTAGTATATGCAAAGATCATCCACTTCTTAGCTTCGTTAGGAAACTTCTCCTTGAATCTAGAGAAGGCAATAAACATGTCATCCCATCCTTTCCTTGGTTCAGGATCAGAATTGGCAGCTACTATTCCAAACATGAACTTGTCTCTTCTAATATTGAAAACCTGCTTGCTTTCATTCTTTGGATAAGGCTTATAAATCTGAGTATCTACTCCATGAGGAATAACTGCAGTTGGACTTCTCTTTACAAGCTTACGATAAACTCTCCCACCAAACTCCGAGCACGGAATAAAGTGAGAATAATTTCTCATCACAGCAATATCATCTGAGGAATAGTCATAGGAATCTACAGGACCATAAAACATGGAATTAGATAGGTTAGAGAACCATGCAAATGGCCAGAAGTCTGAAGCTAAAATAGGAAGATCTATCTTGAACTTTTTAATGTAATGCTCCACTGAGAACTGCCCATGGTTATCTTCAATTGTGGGAATAACTCTGACATTAGCAATCCTCAGTGAAGCACCAGTATGGAAACCATAGTAAGTAGTGATTACCATTGGATAGTGTTGACCTATTCTAAGAGCAACATTCTTAGTAACTATTCCGTAACCTGAATAGACAAAAGGACCAACTGAGTGCCAAAGTATATTCAGAGACTTTACCATTTATCAATTACCTTCTTCAGGATTATAATGTATCTCTCCAATTTAGAGATTGGCTTCTTAGATGAAGAAGTCTCTTTAACTTTGCCATCTTTATCGTAGAGGACTAGCTGCACTTCGTCCTTAGCCTTTACTGCTTCATCTCCCATTAGAATGACACCGATGGTTTGAACTTCTTTTCTACTTGTCTGATATATTCTCTATGAGCCCAACGTTCTTTTCGATGATATTCAGCTAACTTCTTCTCCATATATTTCTTGAAGGCCTCTTCTATTAGCTTCTTCTTTTTCTCCTTTTCTTCCCTCTTGATTTCAATTGCTTCTGCAGCTTGTTCTTTAGCCAGGTCACGCCTAGCTTCATAGAGAGTCCAGGCTTCTCTTTCTACTTCGAGGTTTTTTCTGTATTGTTTCCAGTCTTGGTTCCACATTTGTCAGCCAATACCTCCTTCAAATAATCATCTAGTGTCTTTGCTCCTACAACTTCTATCTTGTAGTCTGATTCTTTAATTGAATGTTTGTAGTTCTTCTCAGGTATTACTACTTTCTTGAAACCCCATGCTTCAGCTGCTTTGATCTTCTCATGAACTCCACCGATTGCTGTGATATCAATCTCATCGGTTGAAGAGATGTTTATCTCACCAGTAACTGCTACATCTTGTCTAATAGGCTTCCCTTCTAACAAGGAGCACAGTAGAAGCGCCATAGTTACACCGGCTGAAGGACCATCAACTCCGTAAGCCTGTGAGAAGTCTAAATGAGTGAAATACTCTTGAGCAATATCTACTCCATATTTCCTAATCAGGGCAGAACGTACTTTCTCTGCTGAATCTGTCATCCATTTAGCATCCTTTGCTACTCCAGTTACTTTATAATATCCAGCTAAGTCTTTATCTTGTTTCTTACATAGTTGACCCTTTACTCTTAAGACTGATCCTGTCATTTCTCCTGACACAGGATCAGAAACTACAGCCAAGCCATAGATTGTTCCTAATTTGTTTCCTTCAGGATTGATTTCCAAAAGTTTACCTTGCTCTTGAACTTGATGTTCTAGAAGTTGTTTCTGAATAGTCTTGCAATGTACATCTAAAGCTGTAACTACATAGTCCACATCAACAAAAGATTTTTTGTCGTTCTGAGCTAAAGTTCCAGCAGTCTTAATCACTGAGATAAGTGGTCTGAATTTAGTAGATAGAGCTTCTCGCTTTCCTGATCTTCTTCTTCCTTCCTCTATTATCTCTATACAGGCATCTCTTGTGAACGGAGGAAGATGGAAGCGTGAGACTTCTTGAGAGATAAATTGTACATACTTCCTTCTATTCTCAATTGTGTTTGGCATGTCATTGTTCATTCTAACTACTCTACCATATCCAACTAATCTGTCCATTAAGGCTGGATGTATCTGATTGATTGAATCAAAGTTTCCTGCAGCTAATAAGAAGAAGAGGGCGGGAATTGGCTCAGTTGAAACAGCCATTGCAGCTGTATCTGCACCATGGAATATACTTCGCATAGTAACAGGAAGGCAACCATCCTCCATGACTGATAACAGTGTGATAACTTCCAATTGATTTAAGTTTTTAATTTCATCAATGTATAATATACCCATTGAGGATCTGTGTACATCTCCTGCAGTTACTCGTTGGTGTTCTGGAGTTCCTAATCCTCCTGTTTGGTAAGGATCCCAAGCGATAGAACCAAAGAGTTGTGCAGATGTGTGACCAGTAGCATCTATGAAGGGCACAGCTTTAGTTGAATTATCTACTAACAATTTAGGAGCGTCTGTTCTTGCTGCTCCACCTATGTCTTGTCCACCTGAGAAGTTTCCACCGAACATTCTACTAATTTGCCAGATGAAGAATGAAGAAAATAGCAATGATCCACCTATGCTTAAGAGAATAGGTATTCCATCATGTGTGATAGCATTTATGAATCCAATATCCGGTGTCAAAAGGATAGCCTGATACAAACAGATTCCGATTAAGAGTAAGCCTAATCCACCAAGCAAAATCTGTAGGGCTTTTGTGCCCCAACTTTTCCACCAACTCTTTCGAACCTCTTGTTTTGCCTTGGTTCTCATTAATTCTTTGCCTTTCCCAGCGGGGTGGACTGAAATTCTTGGAGTGCTTGGTATAACCTTGTTACGCCAACAAAGGATATCAAATCGTTTAATTCTGTTCTTTTGGTATGATTTTGAGAGATGCTCAGCCATTGCTCTTCCAATTAGTGACTTTCCAGTCCCAGGATCTCCTAACAACAAGAGATAAGGACCAGGAGTCAACATCTTGTTAAAAGAAGATTTCTCAGCTAAAGGATCTAGCCATTGTCTGTACCATTGCTTTTTCTGCAGCCATCTAAGTTTGTAAATCCATTCATCTAAAGCTAGACTTACTTCAGCTAATACTCTATCTTGTCCTACAACCCAATCTAACAACTTGTCTGAAACTGGGAATTCACTTGTTGTTTCGAAGTTCTCCCAGTCCCAAGTCTTTCCTTTTATCTCTTCAGTTCCTTTACCAAAGAAGTTACGCTTTTGCTCTTGATTGACCATCAGATTCACTACCCTTTATACTCTTTTCTTCTCGAAGTCGAATGACACAGATATTACAGAAGGCTGAGAGCTTATCTAGAGGAATGGCCTCTTCCTTTCTAATAGGACATTTGCCTAGGCCAAAGATACATTCATCACTTTCATCTTTTATATTCTTCCTCTTCTTTTTAAGTGGGAAACCTTCAGCGCTTCTCAAAGAATTCTCAAGTTCATCTGTTCTAGTTATTAAGCCATATTTAGCATAAGCTGAAAGTCTTCTTAACTTTAAGTTTTGGAGTTCTGGTGAATACTCTGTAAATGTCATTCTAGGTTGAGTAGTGATCTTTGCGGTCTTATAGTAGGGCTTCATAAGCTGCTCTTCTATCTGCCGTCTAAGTTCCTCTTGAAATGCTATGATTGTCTTCTCAAAATCCAATTCTTCAACTGCTCTTCCACCAAGACCCTTGGTTTCAACTCCAAAGCCCTTAGGTATTTCAAACGCTGCTAGGATTTCCATTCCAAGAAGTTCTATGAATGCATGGATTCCTGCTAGTTCGCCCCTCTTTCCGATTTCTTCCACATCCATCCACCAAGGCAATACTAGCTCAGTAGCACTTTCTAGATTTCCTATTATCTTCTTTGCTGCCTTGATTTTCTCTGTTGTTATCTCATGGAATGGTCCTGGTTCAGAAGTACCTACTCTGAATTTAAGCAGTGGAAATCCGTGTCTAAAGATAGCTTCACCAAGTGCTTCCTCTAGATTAAGTTTGATCCAGGCCGACTTGAAGGCTGCTTCTATTGGTGAGATACCTAAACAGTATTCTCCAAGAGCATAGAATCTGATCAACAATACATCTGCAGGTCTTAGCTGTTCTTCTTCAGACTTTCTCTTCCAAACAAAACCTGCTATCTCTCCCTTAGCATCAAGTTTGATATCAGATCCATCTCTTTGATAATCAAACTCCTTAGGGTCTATTTGAGTGAGAGTTGTTTGTCCTTTGGTCTTGTTTATCTCTGCTACTCCAAATCCATAAACCAAAGCATCTTTAACAAGATGAGGCAAAAGTGCTAAGGCACCGGAGTCTTCCAGGAACTGCATTGCTTTCAGATTGTCATCATCTGATTCACCAATGAAATAGATCTTGGAACCAGTGATTCGTCTTGTTAGTTTGTTTACTCCTGAGAAAACCATAGGTTCTAATCGATATAGCAATTCACTTCTTCTCATTAGAGTCTCTGAGGGTTCAATTCTTTCAGAACCCTTTGTCTTTCCTCTTCTCATAACAGCCATCAATTCTTCTAGTCTGGGGTCTTTAGTTGGTCTTTTTGTTCTAGTTAGAGCATCTCTTATTCTAGCCCAACGAGTATCTGAACTTGACATTTATATCCTCCCTATTTCTTTTAGTTGTTTACCTATTTGTTTCTTTCTCTCCTTATCTTCAGGTACTGTAGGAGATCTCTTTACAATCACTTCCTTCAACAGTGCTTCAAGATCAAATGTTGAAGAAGTTACAATTGGATTGGCCTTAACAGATAACATGAGAGCATCAACGAAGTCATCATTTCGTTTAGAGTCATAAACATAATCTAGCATCTCTCCGATCAATCTCTGTTGAGTTAAAGGATCAAACTTCAGACGATGTTGCTCAACAAGCATTCGAAGATTTGAGATCATAGTACTCTTCTCTCCCTTGAATGCTACCGGAGAAACTGGTAAGCCTTTTGAAGCTAGCCTCAAGTTTTCTCCTTTGTCAGTAGAATCAGTGTAAATGAGAACTACTTGGTAACTTTCACATATTGTCTTGATCTTGGCATGTACTTCCTCAAAGTTTTGAGCTAAGAATGGTTCAGAGTACAGAACTTTCCACTCATCCTTTACCTTCTGGACAATAATCAACACTGTAGGAGCTGGATAATAGCCCCAATCAAGCCCTGCATACACTTCACCAATGCTCTTATCTTGAATAATGCCTTTTTCCTGACAAAGCTTTAAATCTTCTATTCTAAAGACTTTTCCCTCTCTCTTGTAAGGTAGTCCTTGAATCTCTGCACAATACTCATTAGCAGGTAACATCTTCTTTAGAAGTTCTATTTGGTCTGGAGGCAAGAATGACTCAGCATTCCAATTAAAGAACTTCCAATCAGGATAAACAAACTCACTTTGATGTTCCCATTTATTTTCAATCCAGGAGAAGCCTTCTGAAGGAGTTGTAGAGAAGATCTGTCTAGCGTAAGGTGAAGTAGCTGTCATTGGCAGAGCAGCATAGATTATTTCCTCATCTACTTGAGCCGCTTCATCTATTATCAAGAGATCTGGGTGGAATCCTCTTATTGATTTCTCAGAAGCTGGCATCGGTCTAATCCAAGAGCCATCTTTGAATATGATTTCTCTTTGAGTGGGTTCTTTAGCTAAGTGCTTCTGTAAGAAAGGTGAATTGTTTACGAAGTCCATAATGTAAGTGAAACAAATCTTTGCTTGATCCAGAGACCCAGCTAAGATGATTACTGTGAATGGTCTGTTCTCAGCTATTGATAGTACAAGGACATACCATAAAGCTACAGTAGCCAGAGCTAAAGTCTTGCCAATTCCTCTTCCGGCTACGATTACAAGGTTACGGCTGCGGAGTTCCTGCACTTCCTGGAAGAATTCTACTTGGAATGGTCTAGCTTTGAGAGAAGTGATGTCGGTGAAGAACATGGACAGATCCTTTCTCCAGAGTATAATCTTCATTAGGAAATCAGTAAGATGAAACCCTTTGAAGGAAGGACTATTTGGAGTGGCCAACTTCTTTCTCCTTGAGATATTCTTCTAGGTTCTTCTTGAACTTAGCTGTACAGTCAGGGCAAAAGTCCTTAGCAAATATATAGAGTACTTTCAAGATCTCAGCTTCCGTCATTGTTGTTCCTTCAGAAAGTTTGGAAGATAGACGATCACAGGCTTCAATAGATTGACGATGCTCCCGATATAGTTCTGTAAGGCTTCTTAGAAGTTGAGGAGAGAGTTTACCTTGATTCTGATAAGCTTGGAGTGTTGAATTCAATAATGTCTTCAAACCATTGAGATTATTTTTGATCTCATCAACGATGTTAACGACTTCCTTCTTAGCTTTCTCCACAACCTCAGAAACCTCGTCCTCTTTCTGAACCAGCTCAGCGACACCAGCAGAATAGTGACGTGAAAAGTGTCTCTCAAATGCCTTGTAAGAGATTTCTTCGCCAAAGACTTTAGCTTTGTCCTCTAAATCTTGCCAAGAAGGCTTTGGTTCTGAAGTTAGATAGTAGTCTTCATATGTTTTCCTGTTTGGAGAAGTACAAATCTTGCATCTTCGCTCAAATGCTACCAAGGACTCTACCCTGAATGATATATCACATTCCCCTATTTAAAGTGTCCTGTGGTGTCCATAAGTGTCTTACTTACTAATCCTTACTAATTCTAACTTTAATTCACTTACTGAAGTATCATGACTCTTCCATAGGGATCAATGTAAATGGTTACACTTAAAGTTAAACTTAGTAAGAACTGGTAATGCTTAAGTAAATGTCAGGACAAGTTATGTGTGGTGAATTAAATGCCAGGAACTCCAAGACAAACATTCAGAATAAGTGACTATGTTTGGGAACGTTTCCAGAAGAAGTGTGCTGCTCATGGATACACAGCTTCAGAGGTCCTGAGAGCTTTCATCATGGAAATACTTAAGGGAAAAATAAGTGTAGAATCAGTTCATCCTGTTAAGGCTACTAGAGGAGAAACTTTAGTTCATGATGAGATGATTATTGAGTGGTTCAAGAGCAAAGCTCATAATTATTCTGATGAGTAGACACTTAGAATTTTAGATACCTCTTACTATGAGATGATCACATCCAGCATTTCGAAAAATCGAAGAAAAATCCATGAACCTTTCCCATGCCCCTACGCCCTGTCGAAGAGAAATTATCACTCAAGGCTTATATACTACCCAGCCAAATAGGTTTTTGGAGGCGAAAATGATGGAAAAAAGCAACGAAAAATTCAACTCCGAAAGGCACCCAGCATACTATAAGGATTTGAACACTTACGATTCAACTCTCAGCAAAATAGCTGATGGAACTATCAGTTCAATCGCTATGGAAAGCAAAGAACCAAGAGTTCAACTGAAAAGGATAACTAAGGAACGAAGCGGTGGTTATGATTGGGAGATAACCCAACGGTTACTTCGTGAGCACAACGCAGTATTCCACCCAAGAACTAAAGAGTTCATTCTTGGTTGCACCAGCGATGACAAGCCACAGCCATACCACAAAAAGCACTTAGGCGGATTCCCAGCAGTTAGCTACCACCGTGCAACTAACAGGGTTCAAAAGACAGGCAAATTCGTAGTTCAACCCTTAGGTAAAGAGATAAGACAACTTCTGAAGATAACGCCAACTGATACCGCAGTATTGAATGTGAAGTTAGATGGAGAGTTAAACTTTAAGAACACTTCACAGTATAAGACGGTGTGGAACACAAGAGGACAACGGAGAAGTAAAGCATAAGTTAAACTATGGGGTGAATCGGGAATGAAAAAACTGAAACAATCGGAATTTGAACTCATAGTTGAAGTGCTGATTCAAACGAAAGGCAACCCAACAGTTAAACGCCCACTGCCACGCAACATTCAAACCTTAAGGATACCCATAAGTTAAACCCGCACTTTAAGGGCGGAATCAACCAGCAGTTAAACCGATAGGGGAAATAGTCGGTTCAACTGAAAGGGGAATCATAGTTACAACTTTCCATTCAACCATATATGTAACGTTCCGTTCACACGTCAAAAACAATAGGGAGGTGAATCGTATGAAGTGTGAAATAGAGTGTCCACGTTGCCGTAGTAGTATGACATACGTCTATAAGCGAGTAAGTCAGACTACGGTATTAGTAAGAGTAGAATGCAACAATCCAGAGTGCAACTACGAGGTAGCCTTCACAGTGCCATTTCAAGCAGTTGAAGTCTATGCACCACAAACAGCCTTAACAATCAAGCAATATGGAATGGTAATAAGAACGTGAACCATTCCCTTACTACTACGGAATAAAGCTTATAAGTTAGCTTACCCGTATCATGTCATGACAGTAACAGGGTAAGGGTAATGAGCTTGAACACAACGAGTTCACTCATTACCACACCCATCACAGTCACTACGGTGTGACAAGCAAGACAGACAAGCAAGATACATCGAGTCTACTTGTCATGTCAGATGGGAGAGAGCAATCTCTCCCAACACTTACCAATATCACATCATCACAGTCATATGTCGTATCATATGACGCTATGCCATGAGTTTACGGCTTATGGCATGGCGAGAGTCCAATGGGAATGAAGTCCTATAAGTTCCCAATGGGCGATGAAGCACATAGGACTTAGGCAACCGTAATTAGTGAGAGGTTGCCCTATCCGATGCCCCAATCAGCCCTACGCTGTAGGGTACTCAGAGATTGAGCTAAGTGGATTAAGGTGCATCTCATGGTCTCCAAAAGATAGGGTCGTAAGACCTAAGTGACACCATGATGGTTGCACCGGGGAAGGACAGAGGGAACTCCCTAATGGCGGAACTCGGCAAATCTGGGATAGTAATATCTCAGAGGCTGAGAACGTGGATGTCACCGTAAATGACACGTATATTTCCACAAGTATCAGTGTGGACTCAACCGAGGAAAGGCATTATGGGATTAAGGGGAAGACTTCAACCCTCTGGAATAAGTCTATGTGTGAAATAGCATAACAGTCCCTCGACATAGGAATTAGGGGGCGACGACTAATGACATATAGTGCTCTCTGAGGAACGACAGTGCTACCGAAAGGTAGAGGCTTACTAACTCGGAGAGACAATATATACACGACAACAACAAGCCGTAATCAGACGGCATAGGGGTTCAGCTTGTAAACACATTGTTCTCTAATCTTGATGCAAAAACAAACATGGAAACGCCAACCATGTCCCCTTAAGAGCATATGAGAGATTAGACCAATGTGTCTTTTTTCTAAGAATGTTCCTTCCGTTCATAACGCTTAATCCAATTACAGTTAGCACACAAGAGTTGATACTTGTCTTCGCCATTCAAAATAGACTTGAGAACATGTTGTAGATATTTTCTACCAGAACCAAACTCACGTTTCTCTTCGTATCCGTGTCCATTCTTGTGGTCTATTTGGAGTGCTCTCTTATCTGTGAAACCACAACGAATACATTTATTTCCAAGTAATTCAAATATCTTGTTTCGTTTATCGTGATAAAGCCTACTGTAGCGCCTTCTGAGAACTTGAAGATTTTCCTTGTGTGTCTTTCTGTATTTTCTCATGTATTCATTTCTAGATTTCAATTTGTTCCCTCTCTTTAAAGTTACGTGTAACTATTATTTAAACGTAACAAGAAACCTATCACGTAACATCTCTGAAAGACGTAGAGATTTAACCAGACAACAAGTGCAATCAGTCTTAATGACATAGATGCACAAGTGACTGGGTGTGATAGGACGCTACCTCTAAGCAGAGGTAAGACTCGGGTGCAATTCCCGAAGGGGAGACTTTCCCTTATGGAGGGATAAGTATGAAGTTTAGGAAAGAAGACAACACACTTTGGGAGATGATAGCTGATGCCGAACGAAGAGAAGCTAAGAGTAAAGATGCTGTTCATAAATGACCTGCCAATACTGATGCCAGAACGAAACGTGTCACGCCAATTTCAAATTGAGATGTGGCTAGACATGACTCCAATGTATCAAGCGTTAGATCTAAAGAGTCCAGAACAGATTGCCAATGAGAAACTAAGGGAGTACATAGTATGAAGCAATTCAGAGTCTATGAAGACAACACACTATGTAACTCAAGAAATGAAAAGGAGGGAATATGAACTATGGTAGAACGATCGTGTAGGTTCTTGAAAACGTCAGACTTAGCAAGAGCCTATGTGAATTGGACAACTGACTTAGAGTTTAGAAAGTATGCCCAAAGCCACTCTCCAGGAACTCTAATGCACAATGAACTCAAGCGAGTGACTCCCAAAAATCTGCAGTACTTGTTACAGAAGTTCTTCAGTAGACGAACTGGAAACATGGTAATCACAGGAGTCATTGATGGAGTAAGGGAGGTAGGAAAGAAAGTCTCCCTAGTTGAGTTCAAGACCGTAGCTGAAGACAGGTTCTCTGAGACTTTGGTAGACATGGCAACATTCCAACTTCAACTCTACATCTGGCTAAGTGAGAGGACACTCAAACTCTTCAAGAAGCATTATCTTGAGTTTTATTCACGAGCAACAGGTAATCTAATTGCTCGTTATGAAGTTCGTCGAGATCCACACATAGAAGAAACAATCTGGTATATCGTAGCCAAATGCTATGGTGAGATCTCTTCACAATCACCTATTCAAGAAACTAAGGAGGTGGTTTGAATATGGTGATACTAGAACCAGACAAGATCCAAGTGATCTTGAACCAGATTAAGGAACATGATCTGGTTAACAAGCTACATCTGACTACAGGAAACTGTGGAGTATTCGCCATAGCTCTCAAACACCTAACAGGCCTCGGAGAACTCTATGGCATCAATAGCCATTGCCACATAGTCTTGAAACTAGCTCGTGGACTCTATGTGGATGGAACCGGCATGATGAATGTCAGGGAACTCAAGGAAGAATGGAGTTCATGGGGTTGGCGCTTTGCTCCTAATGATGATGAGAGAGACATTGTTGAAGGAACAAGTCATAGCTTCACAGTTATACAGATGGAACATATCCTTCAGATGTTAGCTGAAGAAACACCCATCAAAGATGTGATGAGTTATGCTACGAAACATGATGAGTGGTAGCTAAAGGAGGAACACAAGATGAAGGTCCTACTATCCAAAAGAAGAAATTCATGTTTTTGTAATTACGAATTCTTCACAGATTATCTACCAGTGCAAGTCTCTTATAAGATCTTCTATTGCTTCTGGAATCATTATCTAAGATTCCCTTCCGAATTTCTTGATAAGCTGAGTACTACAATTAGTAATGCAATCTTAGGTCTAGTTAGTGGAATCCCTGCCTGTTGTGTTCTCCAGTTCCTTAGAGATAATCGATTTGAGACACAAAAAGGAAACCCAAATGCACCTTATTTTGTTTGCAGGAAATGTCAAGAGAAGAAACAATATTGGGAAGTTCCCTTTTATGTCTGGAATGGAAAGAGGATTACTACTTATCTTATATCAGAAAGATCTCATGCTCATCTGTTCACGTTAGATGAACAGTTTGAGGAGGTGGTTGAATGAACTGTCCAAAGTGTGGAAACCCTAGACTCAAGTACGATGAAAGTCGGAAGAAGTACTGGGGTAGAAAGAAGGGCTTTACTGAACCAAGTAAAGAACCCAGAAAGAACTTCCACGCAAAGTGTAAGAAATGTGGATGGGAGGGTGAAATCGGAAATGAGACCAAAGATATTGAGATGCAATGAATGTGGCGGAAATATGTATCAAGGCAAGACTGAATACAAATGCATAAACTGTGGCCATACAAAACCACGATTCATCAGACCTGATACCACGTCTCCACTATTCCTCATGGTGAAGACTAAGAACACAAAGGACAAGAAATTCCTTGAAGACATCATGCAAGAACCAATCAAGCCTCATCGCTCGTGGTTCTTCAGCCAGATGGATACAACTACAGTCTTTGTAAGGACACAGGGTAAGAGACACCTGGATGTCTACAAGATAGACGAATGGTGTGAAATCCTAGCAAAGGAAATACGTGAAAGGGAGGGACGAGATTGATAGTCTACATAGATTGTCCAGCATGTGGTCAGAAGCATGGCATCTACTTGTCAAATCAATTGCTTCAAGGCAAAGTCCTCAGAACTCCGTGTCCAATAACTCATGACAATCTGTTCATACAGATTATCATGAAAGTAAATATGGAGACAAGCTTTGAGAAGTCTGACCTTGAAGTAGCAGAAGAACAAGCTAAGTTAACTGACTATCAATGGAGGATGGAAGAAGATGTCAACAAGGATAACAATCCGTGAACATGAAGGATGGAAGATAGAACTGGTTGAATGCGAGCATCCATACCCAGTTCTGTCATACAACGACATTCCAGTATCTCCACTGATTAGCTTGTGGATTCCTAAGGAGATACAAGCTAAGTTCTGGAAAGTACTTGAAGAGTATAACATATTTCTGGAGGTGGAAGAAGATGGCTGTGAAGAAGCCACAACGATGTAAGAATGTTGAAGGATGTTCAATGCTCTGTGAGAACTGTGAAGCATATCTGAAAGGCGAGAACAATGTCAAGGCTAAGTAAGATCGTCCTAGTAGCATCATCTCTAATCATGGCTAGTGGAACAGGATACTTGGGCATTCAGATGCTAAATGGGTATCCTAATCTACAGATCCTCTATGGTGGATTTATGCTGTGGATGTTTGGAGCTGTGCCACTCATATTCCTCTACCTGACAAGGAAGGAGAAGAAATGAGTACACCACAAGATGCATTCCAAGAAGCATTTCGTAGAGCATTTGGAGACGTGTGGAGTCAAGCATCACTAATGATCTTAGCTATCATCATGCTACTCGGATTCTGTGCTGGATTAGCCATATGGCTAGAGTGGAAATTCTATGGACAAAGACGTTGAGAACTGGTTATCAGAGCTGGTCAACAAGCTACAACCAGATCGCATCTATGTCAACACTGAAGACAAGATTGTAGGCTACTTCTGGAATAGGAAGAAGAAACAACTTCACTTCATATCCCAGAAGGAAGCAGACAAGATGACACATAAAGGACTAGTATGGAAACACTTAGGAGAGGACTGGTTTGAAATTAAGTCCAGAATCAAAGGCAAAACTTGAAGAGGATATCAAGTTCATTGTTGATGAAGTCCAGGAGAATACTGGCTATTGTGGATGCATGGAAGGAGACCTTAGCAATTCTTTCCCCAAGGCTAAAGAAGACACTGCCAAGCTAATCATCAAACTATTAGAGGCATGGAGTCTCATATAGAGGATGAGAGAGGTGAAATAGTATGTTAGGAAGAATCCTCGGAGCATTGGCTAGCTGGGCTGGAGCTGTTCTATGTGGCTATGGAGTCTACAAGTTAGCTGAGATCATCATCAATGGTGCAGGAGCCGGCAACTGGCTCATGGTCATTGCTGGTGGAGTCCTAGCTTATATCTTTGGCGGACTTCTAGTCGTAGGAGCAATCGGTCTGGCATTGTTAGGTATCGTAATCCTAGCTGATTAGGAGGTGGAACTGCATGATAGGAAAAATAGTCACGATTGGACTCTTAGTCCTCAATACAGCTTGTGCCTTCTACAAAGCAGGCAAGTATGCTAATGGAGGAAAAGATGTCCATGAGGGAAATAGTGCTGCTGCAGGTTCAATCATTGGAGCATTTATCAGTGCCCTATTGGCAGCAGCTTTATATCTAGACTGGTAGGAGGAATGTGTGTGAAATCATTAAGAATCAAACTGCGACTATACAAAGCCTTTGCCAAGCATCCACGACTAAGCTTCTGGTCTTTGACAATCGGAGCTATCATTTATGCATATAGTCTCTGGTGCTTAGCTACTTTGGGTCATGGATTGTTGACAATCGAATTCTGGTCGGGACTTGTCTTAGCTTACACCTGTGAGGAACTGTTGACTAGACGAATCAAGAAACTATTTGGAAGATAGAAGGGATTAAATGATTCAAGTAAGACTAGCTAGCATCACTTCCCAAAATCTGACTATGCTCAAGTACAAGAAGATCTATCCTAACTTGAAGAGACTTCGATTTATAGCTGGAGAGAAGCACAGAGCAATCTACTTAGGAAAGCATGCTTCAGATAATGTGATTGAACAAGCAATTAATCACGAAACTCTTCACATTGTTATGTGTAAGCTAAAGGAAGAAGACACCTTTGACCAATTCCTCTACCATGAAGGAACTAAAAGATGCCGTGAGAAACAAAAGTTTATGTTACTTCTAGCTTGAGGAGTGAAGGTGGAAAAGATGCCAAAGGACAACAAGAAACCACTCAAGAAAATCCTTAGCAAGTTGGAACCTTGCTTTGGTGATCCTAAGCCTGAATGCGTAGGAACTTGTCCTCTTGAACCAGAATGTGCCAACAAGTGGTTAGAAGAACATAAACCAAAGAAGGCTAGATAGAATGCCAACAGAACTACAAAGATTGGCTTCCAAGCTACATAGATTTGAAATCGGAGACAAGGTCAAGTTTCTAGTCTATCCTCAAAGAATATGGCTTAAAGGAAGAGTAGCTTGTTTCCATACTGGTCATTTGGACTTAGATAGACCATTGATTGAATCACAAGTGATGCTCCAAATAGATGCTGAAGATGGACAACGATATGTATTGAGGAAAGACCAAGTAGTGATAATCGAATAAGGAGGGATAGTATGTTTGGAAAGAAAGTCAAGTTCCAATTCTCTCAGATAGACAAAGCTGGGTGGCTTCATTTCAAGACTAGTGATGGCAATGAAGTAGAGATCCCTCATCAACAGGCTGAGGAAGTTCTATTCTACTTTGGTAAAAGAGGTTTGCGAACTAGCTTGTCACAAATTCTTAGAGAGAAAAAGGAACGTAAAGAGATGGAAGAGAAACTGAAGGACTTCATCTCAAGGAAGGAGGAAATATAAAATGCCAACAAGACCTAAGAAAAGTTATCCCACCAACTACTTGTGGGTAACAAATATAAAAGGAGAGTGGTAAATATTCCTACGGAACACGAGTGGGAAGACGAAGAACCACTGACTGAAGAAGATGCAGTCAAGCGTATGCTCAAACGTGTCAATGAACTCAATGGTCCTGGTGTAGTAGGTGACTTGTGGCGCATGCATCAAAACTGTCACAAAGAGGTCTACGAGAATGGCAACATGGATCACATGCCTATGAACTTTGTCCGTTATCAGAAGGGTGAGGATGAAGGCACTAGAGAGCTCTTCTACATATGCAGGAAGTGCATATCTGACTATCTGATCAAGCATCCAGAAGCCATGGATGATATCACGATACTCAGAGGAGAGCCGACTAAGGAGCTAAAAGAGTTCATGAGGAAGCGTGCTGAAGAAGAATTCAAGAAGGAACAAGATGCTCGAATGAAGGATGAAGAGCATATCAAGAAAGTTCTTGAATCGGATCAACCGTGCCCAGTGTGTGGCAAGCCATTCAATCAACACAAGGAAGAAGACCTCAAGAGATGCTATGCTCAGTTCGCAGATGCTAATCCACGAGATGAGAATGGAGGCTACAACAAGGCATGAACACAGATCAACGCAGAGCTCTAAAGCAATTGTTAGAGATGTATCCCAAGAGGGAGCATCAAACTCTTGAGCTTTCGTTCAGGAACTTCTTAGCGACTGAGGCTGAGAAGTACAATAATCCTATAGATCTCGTGGAAGCATACATCAAGTGGTCTGCCAAGAGGTGATCAGACATGCCAGATATGCCGATCGTGATGCCTGAACCACCTAGACATCTGGATCCAGATTATGATCGACCATTTCCTAATCGACCATCGTTAGAGAATCTACCACATAGGAGATTGTAGAATGAATATAAATGAAAAGTTCTACAGAAAGAAATCTCCAGAGGCTATAGCACTAGAGGCCACAATCGCTCATTACTTCCTATTCTATCACAAGGACTTAGACTACGTTGTTAAGCATAATGAGACACAGACTGCCTTTGATCTAGAATTCGAGGCTGTAGCTTTATTGAAGATGTACGAGATAGACCGAGACCAGAAGATGAAATCCTATGTTTCCTAAGGATCCAAGACCTGAAGCTGAAGCTATCAGAGTACGATTGGTCAAGTTACAGACTCATGTTCCAAGTGGACACATCGTCTGGTACTCAGATTGGAAGCTCTATCAAGTAAACAAGAACTCACCATTAGGACAACACTACTACATAGCTGACTTGAGTGTTCCATGCAGGTCTAATCTCTACAAGTTCCTGACTGGTTTACTCCTAAACTGGAATTGGAACTTTGAAGGAGATGTGGATGTCACTGAGGAGCAAGCTCGTGTTCTTAAACGAGTCTTCGAATCACAGAAGGAATATAGTTTCTGGAAAAGAGGTCTAGACATCCTCATTAAGTCTGGGAAGGAAGAAGCATGGAAATGGCTTGCGGAAGATACTCCTCTTCTTGTTCTAAAGAAAGAATTAAGCAAATGAATAATCTTCAACAACCTAGGTGAGACTAGGAGAGATAGGTCACAATATCAGAAGAATTGGAAAATTAAACATCAAGAGGAACTAAGGAAGAAACAACATGAATATTAAAGAAGAATTGGAGGGACGTGAATGACAGATAAGGATGAGCTCTTTAGAATGTGGAGACGAATATTAGGCATAGACCCAACTGTTAAAGAAGTAGCAAGATTCATCGAACCCATGTCTGAGAAGAAAGCTCTCATAACTCTTAGGGTAATCTTTCATTGCCTTAGAGACTCTGAATCCTTTCGAGAAGATTTAATTCACAAACGACTTTCAGAGACAACTTCCTTAGCTAGATGGGCTTTCGCTGGCAAAGGCAGAATTGAGCAGATAAAGGTCTTATCTAACTGGATAATCAGAAGTGGATATGCAAAAGTAATCCTGAGGAATCTATATGGTAGCTTACAAACGTAAGTTCCTTGTTCCTGGAGAGACTCCTCAGACAGAAAGGGATTTCAGAAAGAAATACTGCAAGGTACTTGAGGAAGCTCCATGTGCTGTCTTTAGGTACACGTTTGGTGGTCAGAAGTTCCTATATGCTTTGGAAGAAAGCAAATGTCCTTATCCTATTGGTAAACCACGTGAATACATTGTCTCAGAGACTGTTGATGGAGAATGGCAATGTAGTTGTAAGGCATGGACTACTGGCAAGCCACGAAGAGACTGTAAGCATATCATCAAAGCTAAGGCTAATCCAGACAAGTATGAGATAGCAGTTGATTGGACAGGCAAATCAGTAGACACACTCAAGAAGGTAACTGGATGAAGCTCCAAAAGACATGGTATCCAGGGCAACATCATCATGTCCAATACCTTGTGGACGAATTACGCTCCAAGAAGGATGAAGACTTTCTGATAGAGTTCATTGATTCCTGTTCAGACAGCAAGATTGGAAAGGCTACTCAGAAAGTTTGTGACATCTTGTTTCTTGAAGGAAAGACACTGACAAAGAAAGGCTTCAACACGTTTCACAAAGCAAAATATGAGGTCTATGAAATCAGTAATCTAGAAGCCAACCTCTATCTTATCCTCTCGAGAATAGTGAGAGACAAAGGCTTCAACCAATGCAAGTTTGTAGAAGAGCTGGCTGGACTATCAAAGAAGGAAATAGAGCAACGACTAATTCTATGGAAGGTAACTAAATGACTGACGTATGTATTATTTGTGGGAAAGAAACAAGGATCAATCAGAAACATGAATGGCGAAAGGTCACACTCAAGGAGAAGCTTCAGTTCTGGAAGAAACTTAACTTAGGCTACTGTATGAAATGCTGGGTACTAGCTATGATACAAGTCCATAAGTTATTCAGTGAGGAAGAGCGCTTGAAAGTATATCTGAGGATGTGCGATGAATGACACAAACTGAAGATTTAAGAATGTGGAGAAAGATCTTAGGTATCGATCCAACTGTCAAGGAAGTCTTCAAATATCTTTCACAATTCTCAATGATGGGTAAGGCGATACGACTAAGAATAATCAACAGATATCTAAGAGATGAAAACAAATTCAGAAGAGACTTGATATCAACTCACAATCCAGAAGTTACTAAGCTTTCTCATTGGCTATTTGAGGACGAGAAGCGAGTCAGCTTAATGAGACGACACTCTGATTGGATAATTAGATGTGGATTTGGAGAACGAGTAATGGAGGAATTGCTCTGTGGCAAGTCAAGCTAAGAAAGATGAGGAACTCTGGAACAAGATACTTCTAGTTGTTGAAGTAGGAGATCTTGTCAGATTCAAGTATGGTAAATCAATCTGGAAAGTTCTAGCCACCAGGATGATTAATGGAAAGCACTGGATTAAAGTAATGAGAGCACGAAGAGGACGATTTGGGTGGGCTACCTACACATACTACAAAGAAGTCTGGCAAGGAACTTGTGAATACAAGAACATGAGAATAGTTAAACCACATGGGAGTTGAGAGAATGGTATCAAGCGAAGAATTACAGGTATGGAAAAAACTTCTCGGAATCAAGATGGAATCATTCACAGCTTGTGGAGTAGATTACACTCTCTTCTTTGGTGAGAAAGGCTGGGAGTGTGATTGTATGGACTTCAAGGTGCGTGGTGGTTCCCACAAGTATGAGTTCAAAGAGAAAGGCAAGAGACACACAATCCAAGCATGTAAACATATAGGTCAACACATAGCCAATCAAGGAATTGAGGTTTATGAAATCTACCCATGGAGTACAACAAAGAAGAAAATTTTGCCACAAGAAAAGCCTTAAAATTCATGATTCTCATGTTTCTTGATCCTGTTACAGTTAGCACAAAGGATTTGATATTCATGAGAACCAGACTTAAGTTCTTTAAGGATATGAAGAAGATAACTGAGAGAATGTTTAAAGGACTTCCTTTCCTTAGTTCCTTGACCATTCACATGGTCAATATCCAATGCCCACTTGTTATCAAATCCACATCTTACACACTTATTCCCAAGAAGCATGAGAATTTCATTTCTAAGTTTCTTGTATCGTCCACGCATATATTCAGGATGCTTCTTTCTGAATTGTCGATGGTATTCCAAACACTTAGAGCAAGTCTTCTTACCATCATTAGGTTTTTCACATTTACATCTTACACATTTCATTGCCTTCCCTCAGGTATGGATAGAACATCCTCATATTTAAGTGATGTTACAGTAGGGAAGAGCAGATATCATAGTGACCTATATGACAAATCTAAATATAGGATATAGGCACAAGAGTGATATGGCTCTCATAAGTTGCCGAGCCACAGTCAAAGAAAAGAGTGAGAAGGTGAAATCAAATTGGTAGGTAAGGCAGAATCCGTTGCAGCAGCTGTTGAGGTCAATCACTCAGAGCTAAAAGCTTTGGTGAAACTGTACTTCAAAGCAAGACGAGCTCTTTTCGTTTGGGGTAAAACTGGAATCGGAAAATCCCAGACAGTGAAACAAGCTGGTCGAGAAATAGCCAAAGAGTTAGGTCTAGAATACACAGAGGATGTCTCTCATGTCAACGATGAGAAGTACTTTGTGGTAGTAGACATCAGGCTAGCTCAATGTGATCCTTCAGACTTGAGGGGTATTCCAGTAGTCGACAAGGAGAAAATGGCTACAGTATGGCTTCCTCCAGAGATGTTTCCACGTAAAGGTCATGGAATCATATTCTATGATGAACTAAACCTTTCACCTCCACTTGTTCAAGCTAGTGCATACCAGATGATTCTAGATAGGAGATTAGGAACCTATCAAGTTCCCGAAGGCTATCTGCTAATCGCTGCAGGTAACAGACTAGAGGACAGAGCTTCTGTCTTTGAAATGTCAGCTCCTCTCAAGAATAGATTTGGACATTGCCAGCTTGAAGAGCCTTCAGTTGAGGCATGGACTAAGTGGGCAGTGGAACACGAGCAGGATATGAGGATAATCGGTTTCCTCAACTTCCGCAGAACTGCTATCTTCACATTCGACCCTAAGCTCAAGGAAAATGCATTCGCCACACCTCGTGCATGGGAACACCTAAGTGATCTAATCAAGGACATGAAATCAGAGAACTTGGCACTCATCCAGCAAATAGCATCCACACAAGTGGGTGTAGGGATAGCTGGAGAACTAGCAACATTCATCAGAGTCAAGGATAAGCTCCACGTGATGAAGTATTATCTGGATAGTCCTGGTCCAGAGAAGTGTGAGCTTCCAGATGAGAATACACAGCCAGATCTGATTTGGGCTTTGATAACTTCATTAGCTGAATACTACAAGGATCACACAGATGTGAATACACTGACAAAGATCATTGGTGTCCTTAAGAGGATGAACGAAGAGTATGCTGTATTCACCTTGAAGTTGATGGTCACTGTAGACAGAGCCTTAACTCAGAAGATAATCAAGATACCAGCTGCCTCTAAGTTAGCCAGAAAACTGATAGACTTCTTTGAGTAAGTGAGGAATCTAAATGCCTAAGGAAAACTTAACACCAAGAGAAAAGATTGCTAAGGCAAGGATAAATCTTCTCACAGATTATCCTTTCTTTGGCAACATAGCCATGAAGCTAGTACCTAGAGAAGTAAGTGACCAAGAAGCTAAGATTTTTGGCATTGAAACAATGGCAGTGGACATGTATGGCAATCTAATCTACAATCCACATTGGATTGCAGAACAGACAGATACCATCATGAAATGCGGTATTGCCCATGAGGTCATGCACGTTACCTTGAAGCATCTTGTCAGAAAAGGAACCAGAGATCCAAAGATCTGGAACATAGCTGTAGATGCTGCAGTCAATGAAGTTCTAAGTCACACCTTCAGAATACCAGACCAATGGGTAAGAATCCAACAGATGGCACAAAAATGTGCAGAAGAGATCTATGATTGGATCATTAAGAATGCAAAGATTTACAAGATGCCAGCAGGTGGTGGATTCGACTCACACATCTTTGGAAATGATGAAGGTGAAGCTTCAGGTAAGAATCAGCAAGGAGGCTCTAGAGGAAACAGCAACTCTCCATTCTTCAAGCAAGGACAACAACCATTTGACACCGCTAGAGCTGTAAGGGAAGCATATAACTTTGCCAAGAGCCAAGGGAAACTGCCAGCAGGTATTGACAGACTATTCGCAGACATCCTCAACCCACAGTTAGATTGGAAAGATGTTCTCAGAAAGTTCATAGTACAAGTGATACCTCATGACTTCTCCTACACAAGACCATCTAAGAAATCGTATTCCGCAGGATTCTATATGCCGATGGTCAAGAGGGAGTCAATAGAACTGGTAATCGGTGTAGACTCTTCAGGTTCAATCTCTGAAGATGAATATGCGGAATTCCTTTCAGAGATATATGCTATGTGTAAGCAGTTTGAGAGCCTGAAGGCAACAGTGATAATCTGTGACGCAGCAGTTCAAGAGGTCATGGAGATAGATGAGAATTTCGATCCATACTGTGTAAAAGGCAGAGGATATGGAGGAACTGACAGTCAACCAGTCTATGACTACATAGAAAGGGAAATGAGTCCCAACAATGTCAAACTCCTAGTCTACTTCACAGATGGCTATATCAACATACCAAACAAGGACTATGTCTTCCCGACTCTTTGGATAGTCACAAAGAATGGAAGGACTGATGAGGTTGACAAGATGAAGAATGCAACAGTGATTCAGATACCAAAGAATGGTAGTGAGAGGGATGACTACTAATCCCTCCCCAATTCCAAGAAGTGGGTAGTCAAAGATGTCTAACAGACCACTCTCAATAGAAGAGAAGAAAGCTACTGTGAAGTTAGCATTGAAGTTTGGCATGATTCCTATCCTCTGTAGATGGATGTGTGAATACAAGGATACAAACTTCAAGAGTGGACAAGTCTGTCTAAATCCAGCTATGTATGATGAGAAGTATCAGCGTGCTAATCTTTGGAGTAGATTAGTTTGCCCAACCTTAGAGAAGATGCAGTTTCCTCGATTGATTGAAGATGAGAGACCAAAGAAGAGTGATCGAGATGTTTGATAGAGAATTGATAGGTAAATGGAGATATGCCGTAACAAAGAAGCTAAGGAAACGTATCAATAAAGCTGCTACCAAGCTCATGTGTCTGAAGATAGATCCTGAGTCAGAAGAGGAACTTGCAAATCACTACTGTGGAACCAAAGTTCTTCAGGAGGATTGTCCCTTCTTCTGTAACTCGAATCGACCAGACCATTGTGGAGTTTGCCTTGCTCCCAACAATGATAAGTTATGGCATGAGACAAAGAAGGAACAGAAGCAATTCATCTCACCGACTTATGAGAAACGAAACAACATGGTTGTAGGCTGCTATTTGAAAGTATTTTGTGAACGTGGATATGCCGCCTACAACCGTCTGCTACGATGGAGACATAAGTATGAAAGAACTAGGACGTTTGAAATGGCAATTCAAAGGAACATCCAAACTTGATAAGATACCAGCCATGAGATTGAAACGGCTGGTACTTGAAGCAGACCATCAATACTTCCAAGCTTGTGTTCAACTTCGAAAGCTAAAGAATCAAGAAGCCCGATTGAATCATAAATGTAAATTGTACAAGACTCTGCGGGAACGTCTCCGAAGTGAGGCTGGTCGTAGGAAAGCTGTTGCCTGTCCATGTCATGTTCTTACTAACAAGTCTTGTCCCAATGTTATCTGCCTAGCACGCAAGCGAATGTGGCAGAATCAGTATCGAAGTGAAGAGTTCTATTTCTGGATATGTTCTTCATGTAGGATGGGTATAGACTACAAGGCAACGAAAGCTATGATGGCTAAACTCACAGGTGAATACTTGAAGCATGTAGTGAAACCAGATGTCAGATGATTACATCTATGTAGATAATGTAGTCCCAACAGTCCTAGATAATGGATGGCTCGATCCAGAAGATGTGGCTGGTTACATCGAAGAGCAGTCTATCCTAAATCCCAAGTTCCTGAAGGAGATAAAGAAATTACTTAATAAGATTGACTGGAAGGCAATAGAGGTCAAATGTATGATGAGACGAATTGAACGAGGAAAGAGGTGAACTATTTGTCTGGAATTGTTCAGAAGATGATGACACATGGGAACAGCTCTAAGGAAGTGCAACGAGCTCTGAAGAATCTAAGTAAAATAAACTCCTTCAAATACAAGAAGTTCTTCATGGTGCCTAACGTCAAAGTAGAGTGGAAACGTGGAACATGGTCTGGTAGTAAGGGTAGACATTATGGAGGTCTTTACTTTACCATTAATGGGCGACCTGTGCGAGGTTGGATAATGTTTGACCATGCTTTCTTCTTCAAGACTCTTCCTGAGACTCAACGTTGGTTAGACTCATGGTTGAGTGAACGCTTGACAAGGACAATCAACTCTATAGAACCAGATGCTTCCAAAGACAAGGCTTCAGCAAAGTATGTGGTGGAATCTACCTATGGTGTCAAAGTCAAGTAAACCTCGAGACATATCTGAACTACATGACTATGTAGTCAAACACTTTGATGAGATACTCTCTGTTTTCAAGAGATTGGGAATGAATACTTGTTTTGACTGTGGGAAACCTATTAGGAATAAGAACTCTGGCGGTGTCCTTCTTCTTGATGGACATGGTGCTTTGCTCTATTGTAATTCATGTACATGGAAACAAATCAGCACTCTAGAGAAATGGAGGAAGATACTTGGGACAAAGCCAAAGGGAAGATGGTGAGAAGATGAGACCTCATTTCTGGCACAGAGTATTAGGAACTAAGCCAGACTGTTTTGGAGACTACTGTGAGAAGAAACACAAATGTGGAACCTTCAGTGAGTCTGAATGCTATCTGATTGATGAATGTATCTACTTGAAGTGGAAGAAGGGTCAAGAGTGAAGATAAGAGTTAGATTTGAAGCCAGACGGACACCAAAGAATCTGTGGGATATCCTCATCAATGGTAGGCATTCTAAGTGTTCTGTCAACTACAATGGGTCTACGAGACCTCGACTTTACTTCAGTTGCTATTCCTGTACCCAGACATTCTGTGCATTCTGGGAGACTCTCAAGTGGCATGAGCTTGAACTTATGTTTCACTCTGATGATATTAAATTCTTAGGTGAGAGAAATGGACGAGGAAGAACAGCTAGGAAGGGAAAGGAATGAGAAGACTAGGTAAGAAACGCCTTCATGAAGAACATCTAAATGGAGCTGTTTGCCTAGGAGAAATAAGGAAGAAGGGCAGAGGCACTACAGGATTACTCTTCAGGAAAGGAAGGCGCTTCTTTGGTCTCTTCTTTCTTGAGCCTCCGATGAAGGTTGAAACATGGTTCTTCAAGGAACTAAATGAGTCTGACATTGTGCGAATGGTTAACAAGAATATGAAAGTATTCAAGAAGATTGCTGGAGAACATTATCTGGAGGAAACACGGCGAGGAGTCTTCAAGGAAGTGCGTGTATGAACAAGAGAATCTATTGCTGTAAGGAAGATAGGCACTGTTCTGAGATAGTCTGTTGTAGATTCTGTCCAAAGTATAACCAGAAGACTCAATATATTCGCAAGGATGGTTCATCAGGAGTTCTCTCTTCTTGTTACCATGAATGCTCAGATGCATGGAAGAAACGGTGTAAATTCAAATGCCTAAAGGGTAAAGCAGAGACTGTGAAGATGATGGATAAACTAAATCCTAAACCAAGACCAAAGCTTGTCTTATCAGCAGCAGCTACTGCTTGGATTAATGGAGCTTGATAGATATGAAAGAGAAAGGATTTGAGAAGCCAATCAAGTATGTCTTCATCGGTCAACCTAATACAACAAAGACTACATTAGCTCACAAGGCTAACCTGAAGGTCTTTGAGACTGATGGCTTACTTGAGGAAGAGCTCTTTGATATCTCAAAGTATGACTTAAGTGTTGATGTGATAATCATTGGCGGGAAGTGGATTAAGCATCAACTTCAGATAATGACTATGCTCTCTAGAGAACTCAAAGACTATCAGCTCGTGCAAGTTAGATTCACAGCTCCAGCAACCAACACTCTCAAGTTCTTCATCAGGAAAGCAGATACTGATGAATATAATGAAGATGGAGGATACATGGTCTTCATAGCTACTGATGACCAAGTGATGCAGATTCATTTAGACAATGATGATGGATATAGAAGCCATGCAGACCTTATACCTGATGAGGAGATAGATGGATTCAAGTTTTGGTTGAACATGGAAGGAGGACGAGAGAAAGTCTTTGAGATACCTTATGATGAGATACAATATGGAGTCAAAGAACATGGTGACCATTATGATGAGAAAGAAGTTCACATCAGAGCTAAGTTACATGGCAAAGTTATCTTTGAAGTGGGAACTGATAATTCAGATGACTACTATCCAAGTTACTTCATGGAGGCAGAAGGTAAGAGTATAGAAGATATACTGAAGGAGGTAGGACTAAGTGATTGAGATACCTAACATCATAGCCATCTACTTCATAGCTAAGATAGTGACGTTGTTAGTCTTAGCAGTGAAAGTGGAGTTGAAAGTTAGAAGGATAAAGAAAGAATGTAAGGTGAAGTAAGATGGAAGAGAATATTCTAGAGACATGTCCATTCATGAAGGGGTGTAAACAGAAGATGACCTATACTTCATTCAAGAGTCGCTGTAACTCCAAGACATGGATTTACTGCTATGACTCTAACGTGAAGAAGTATCGTGAGAAGATAGAGAAGACTCCTATTGAGTGGAAACTTGTCTTTGAATTAGAGAAGTAAGGAGGGATAGTATTGGAGAATGAGTTTCAAGAAGAGTTGAGACACAACAAGTTTGAGGCATGGTTTGGCTATATCAGAAGGTTCTCTCTGAACTGCTACTTTGTCTTCAAGCATATAGCTAAGGGACAACGAACAGTTAGATGCAGGCATTGCCATGCTAAGATACCCAAGACAGTTCCACGAATCTTCATCTCAGGAAGCTGGTACTATTACACTGGTCACTATTGCTTGAAGTGTGCTCTTCAGAGGATTCAAGAAGACATTAATGAGAAGGAAGAACTTAGAGATTACATCAATAAGAATCTAGTTGACTTACAACATCTGGCAGAGATACTCTCTAATGCTATACAGAAGGAAGCATACAAGGATGGAATGGCAATAGGTGTTCTCTGTGCTAAGATAGAACCAAGGAAGGAATTCTAGATGTATCTGATGGTCAAGCTATGGAATAAATCCTACTTCAGAACTTCTAATGTGCTAGTCAACTTCATACTCATTGAGAATGGAACTGATAATGCTGTAGCTAGCATTGAATGTGGATATCAGACTACTTCTGCTGAAGGCTTATGGCACTTGTTCATCAGTGGACATAAAGTGGTCACTGGAACACCTAAGAAGTTCCTTGTAGAGATAACTCCTCAGGAAGCAAGAATCTTTAAGATGATAGCTGAGACAGGCTTCTGGAGAAAGAGAAGTTATTGGAAACCTACAGTGGAAACGGAAAAGAGTCGAGCAAGTATGCGAAAGGAATTGGAAGAGAGGTTACCTGTATGGGTTCTCAAATCAAAGTTGTCAGTAGACAAGAAGTGTTGATGATAGTAGTTCCTTGCCCTAGATGTGGAAGCTGGTATACAGACCCTATGGACAAGAAACGTCAGTGGTGGGCTTGTGGACACATGAATTGCTTGACTCCATTTGCGCTGACGAACCATCATGCTCTCATACTGTTAAAGAATGGACAGGTGATTCGTGTAAGCAAGCAATCTCCCTGTAAAATAAGGTGATGAAGAGACATGAATGTTAAAGACAAAACTCTAGTCAAGAAGTTAATGGATAAGCTTGCAGGAAAGATTATCTTTGATGCAGAGATGGACTATGATTCTTGGATACAAGACTATGTATGTTATGATATTGAAAGGCAAATTAAGGAAGAACTTGACAGGAGAGGAATTCCCGTCTCTAAAGTCAAGAATTTTAACTGGAAGTTAACTGTTGAAGTAGAGTTAAGTGGTGGGTGACCGGTATGACAGACAACATCCAACGAAAGTCAAATGAGGAACTTAGGAAACAAGTTAAGAAGGCAATTGAGGCACGCAAGATAGTCAGAAAGAAGATGAATGACCTTTGGAGTAGAGCTTGGGATTTGAAACAAGGAAAGTGGAAGCTAGACTGGTTAATCAAAGAGTCTAAAGAGGAACTTGGACGAAGAAAGGCTGTTAAATGTGGAGCACTCAAACCCTTCAAGAATGAAGAGTGGGGTGATTCTTATTCCTACTTTCAATGTGCAGCTAGAGATTTGTCTTATAACTACTTTAGGACGAAAGAGGAGATTTGGACAAAGTATTGCTGTACCTGTAAGTGGAAACCATCTCAGGCTAAGACTCGAATGGTGATTCTTAAGATTAAAAATGGAGGAAAGATAAGTACTTGAAGCCTAAAGCATTGAAGGAACGAACTGATGAGCAACTTAAACAGATAATCAAGGAATGTCTCAATGAAAAGAAGAGGCGAGTATTGGAAATCAAGGC
>Ga0172366_10000441_pt1 | contig 29687 bp, 32 predicted proteins | sample LakKivSesite69cm_FD_114533 | JGI IMG/M metagenome (GOLD analysis project Ga0172366, IMG submission 114533) | Sediment microbial communities from Lake Kivu, Rwanda - Sediment site 69cm | ecosystem: Environmental > Aquatic > Freshwater > Lake > Sediment | place: Rwanda: Western Province, Lake...
AAAAACAAAATAGGGGAATATCAGAAACAGAACCGTGATAATATAGGCAGTTCCAGTGTAAACAGCTGCTTTAAACGGGCTCTTTGAGACGCCTTCAGATTTTGTTGACAAATATTCTGATGTGGCCATTGATAGAGACGCAGCAATCCCAGTAATCAAACCCACCATCGCTGTTAAACGAGTATTTTGGAGAGCAAATGTTAGACCTGCTAAAGCACCTGTGAGCTCTACAAGCGCATCATTCAAGCCAAGAACCATGGAACCAACGTATCTAAGACGTTCCTCATCTATTAGACTAATCAATTCTTTTTCATGTTCATCTTCGTCTTCCACGATATCTTTGGCAGATGGCACAAATTCGGATATTTTTTCGTATACCGTCTGCGCTTTCTCTTCGCCCTTCTCCATCAATTTTATTCCAAATGTTATCCCAAGCATCTTGGCTATTAAGAAGTACATCCATACTTTGAATTTGTTTGGTTTTATGTCTTTGTTCGTGTATTTCCTCCAGAAATTGTAGTGTTCTAATTCTTCATTTGATATCCGCTGCAGAATTTTTCTATTTTCGGAATCTTTGGTTGATTGAGCTAGCTTCTCGTAAATAAGATGCTCAGTGATTTCGTTCTTTTGGGAAGTTAGGATTAACCTTTTTGTTTTTTCGTTCAACGCTTTACTTTCCATGGTTAGAATATAGGTTTGTTCTCTTAAATAGAGCTTTTTAAGTGCAGATGAATAATCCTCGGCACCACGAACTTTTCCTGTTATGCAAGCTGAGTATAGATACAAAATTCATAAATGAGATAGCGTTGAGATTAGAAAGTTTCGCTCATGCAATCCAAGACAGACGAGTTTGTAGCTGAGCTTGAAGCATATGATATTGAAGAGCATCACGTAAGAAGCTTTCAACTATACGAGGAGTATACCCAAAGACCTATTGCTGACACAATTAGAGAGCGCATAGAAAACTTTGAAAAAGCTGGATTTACGACCAAAAGACAACTGCTTAATAAAGTTGAAAGTGAAGTCATGAGCTTTCGTGCTTGGCTGGAAGAAACCAAAAATCTTGATCCGACAATCGCTTATTATTTTTCGGTTAGTCTCAAGAGCTTGCTTTTTGGACTTCCGGCAGGCGTCCAAGTAGCACAGTTGTTTGACGCTATACTGGGTAAACACGTTGGAAAGTAAAGCATACTATTTCAGAAGCAGAAAAAAGCGACTGCATGAGAGGCATCTCCAATTTAGTAGGCTAAAGCCTTAGGCTTCAGAAGGACTTTCTACACTTTTCTTCGGTTCTGTTTCGGCTTTCTTACGTGCAAATATTGGAACAACAAACTCGACAATCAATATGATAATTATTAAGACGACTATTATGAATATTCCAGAAAAGTTTTGCATAAAAAGAGCAATGTATCCAACCCAGGGAATTCGAAAAACAACCTTACCTACCAAAAGCTTTTCGGAAATCATACCGTCCAATGTGTAATTTTCGCGATAATCATACCATATGTCGCATTCAGACGCACTTGGTATTTCAGGCCATTTATGAGAACCCTGCCCATCACCTTTCGTTCTAAAATAGGTTATGCCATTTCTTTCTTCTTTCGCTATTATCCTAGTTATGACTAACTTATCTTCTTGGTAAGAATTCTGTTTCGGAAAACGAAAAACCAAAATGTCACTGTTAGGATATTCAACTCTAACACTAAGAGCATTCGCTCCCTGAACTATTATTAAATCTCCTACGTCCAACGTACGCTCAAAAGGATGTGCCAAACCGCCACAATTAAGTTGAAAAACACACATGTTACTAGAGGAAACTGGCACCATTGGGTATTCAGTGTTCAACATCGCCTTTGAAGCAAACCAAAAACCTAGGAATCCTATGGCAATTACTGTTAAAAGTATAAGAACTTTGAAGATTTTTTTTCCATGATTTTTTATTGACTTCTTCAAACTTGATTTTTGAGATAAAAACTGCATAGTCTAAAATTGGCATTTACTTATATATAGATTCAACTTTCAAGGAGAACCTGCTGCTGAAAATTCTTGTGCGTCGTCAATTGTAATATGGTGTAATCATATAGATTTGTTGTGTTTCTGATTTTTCTTTCTGTCAAACAATAGACTCATCATATTATGCCTCAAAGGTTTTTAGAAGAAGTCCAAGTCTGTTAGGTAGAATTTGTTGCCGTAAGTTTGTTTGAATGATGCATCTGCAGTTAACGGTTTGACCATCATTACTCCGTGGCTTCTCTTCTCAATCATGTAACCACGGGACTTGTAAACCTGCAGTAAAGCCTTGTCGGGCACATCTCGATCCATAACAAGATCCTTTGCTTTCGCTTCCACAAGCCCCACCAGCCTATTCATCTGCTTAGCATTTAATGCGACAAGTTCTCTAATCCACGTTGCCTTGATCCAAGTTCCACCCCAATTACTTCTAAAAATAACATACCCGTCTTCTTCTATAATGCAGTCTTTGCCACCAAAGTAGCCAGTCTTCTTTAACATTGTCAGATAGGCTTTATCTCGAACAACAAAACCCGTCTTGCCTTTCACAAATCTGCTGTAAACTTCTAGAAGCTTGTCAAAATCAAGCTTTCCACTTTTTTGCTTCACAGCAACCTTTGCCTTCTTTAGGTTTAACACTTTGTATGCGCTTTGTCTTTCTAACAAGTCCATGTAGCCCAGCTTCTGGTACATTGAGTATGCAACAAGAGTGTGGCTGGTGCACAAGAATGAAAAACGATAATTCCTCTCTCTAAAATGTTCATGCACTCGATTCATCAACGCCGTAGAAATTCCTTTCCTCGCATAACTTGGCAATGTGGCAACACCATAAATGCCACCAACATGCTCTACGTTTCCATCCAAAGTCCGAGTAGCCAAATCCATAACGCCAACATATCCAACCGCATGTTCATTCTCTACGGCGCAGAAACCAACAGCACTGTTTCTCAATCTCGGGTCAATTTTGATGAGCTTCTCATATGTTTTCGGATTGAATGGCCAACCGAAAGAATTGTCCATCAACGGTAGAAGCTCGTCTTTTGATTCGAGTTCTCTATGAGTTAAAATCTTCATTGTTAGATGATTCCACCAGCAGAGGCACATCTTCTTTTTTCTGCTAATTTCAGACTGATTCTTTTGTCTTCAAACATAAAATATCAGCAATTGAAGTGAGACTATGTGTATTTATTCTTTGTTATACGGTCGCCTTTCCTGATTTGCCAGCTTAAAAAGTTCTATTAGTTCTTCGTCTTTGGCTCCATTTCTCATAGGCGTCAAAATGTCTACCAAATTGTTGTTCCTCATTAAACAAGGCTTCAATTTTCCATCGCTTGTCACGCGTAAGCGTGTGCAACGCATGCAAAAATCGGTGTTCTCTATTGGATGCACAACTTCAACTGTGACGCTTGGCATGTGGTAAATGCGGCGGCTTTGCATATACTGCCTAGTTTCAACCTTCACTGCCTTTTGCCTCAACATTTCTTCATATTCATCCAACGACTTATGATGCACCGAATAATATGCGCCGCTTATGTTTATTGGCTCAAGCTCAATTAGCTGCAAAATTGTTCCAGTTTCTGTGGCAAATGTAACCATTTCTGGAACAGCATCGCCGTTTACATCTTTCAAGATAAGCATGTTAAGTTTAACGGGATAAAATCCAACTTCAACAGCAGCCTTAACACCTTCCAAAACGTCTTCTAATCTTCCGCCAGTTAACTTGTTGTAAACTTCGCCATTTAATGTTGGAAGGCTAATGTTCACACGTTTCAAGCCGTCTGCATGCAATTCTTCAGCCAATGAACCAAGCATCGTCCCATTAGTTGTCATAGAAAGGTCTACTAAGCCAGGTATGGTTCCGATGCTTTTGACAATTTCTGTGACATCCTTACGCATAAGAGGCTCGCCACCAGTCAGCTTAACCCTAGAAATTCCCAATCCAACAGCAACTCTCACAATATGGACAATTTCGTCAACCGTCATTTCACCCGCAAAACCCTTTGCAGACCTTTCTTCGCCTTCTAAATGGCAGTATTGACAATACAAATTGCAGCGTCGTGTTATTGCGACACGCAAGTTAAGTAATGGCCTTCCATAATTGTCTCTTAATACCATCGTTATTCCCGTGCATGCTTAACGATGTGAGCCGTTTCCGGCAATATAAGCTTTTCAAAACAGAGCTTCACAGCGTTAGGAGAGCCTGGAATGCAGAAGAAGGCTTTACCCTTCGCCACGCCTGCTATTGCGCGAGACAAGACTGCTGCGGAACCAATAGTTTCAAAGCTTGAACGCCTGAAAATCTCGCCAAATCCTGGCAGAATTTTCTCCAAGAATGGTGAAACAGTTTCTATAGTCACATCAGACAGGGCTACACCAGTGCCACCGCAGAAAACAACAGCATCCAAATCAGTAGAAGCCAAAGCCTGCCGCATGCCTTCTTCAATCAAAGTTTTATCATCTGGAATCAACTTTCTGAAAGCTATCGTGTGCCCAGCACTTTTCAGAAGCTCTTCAATTAAATCGCCAGAAACATCTTCAACTTGCTCGCCTTTTTCCATCTTCCGAAAACGAGATGTACTACATACGAAAATGCCGAATCTCAGCCTTTTAGGAGCCTCAGCCTTATGCTTTTTTGCGCTTTCGCTCACTGGAATTAGCCTCTTTAATTTTCTTCACAACACAAATGTCTTCTATGGCTGTGAATGGATATTGGCCCTTCGCATCTTTTTCATATTGTTTAACCATGTCCCAAATTGTTAATAGGCTAACAGCCGTTGCAGTAAGGGCTTCCATTTCGACTCCTGTTTGAGCCTTCGTCTTAACAGTAGATGTAATCTGCACAGTTGACTTGTCTAAAACTTTTGTTTTGACTGTCACGTTTGTTAATGGCAGCGGATGACAAAGTGGGATAAGTGTGCTTGTTTTTTTAGCGGCTAAAATCCCTGCAATTTTCGCTACTTGTAATGGGTCTCCTTTCGCAATTTTTCCCTTGCTTATCAAGCGTATAGTTTCGGGCTTCAGCTTAATAGTTCCTGTTGCAGTTGCTTCACGAAAGATTTCAGGTTTATCAGATACATCAACCATTGTCATGCTTTTTCTCCTCGTTTTCTCCAGTTTTGAAATTTGAGAGGGAAAGCTGCTTATTTTCCGTTTTGCTTTCAACCGATTTAGATTGCGCAGAACTTTTGCTGGAAAGGATTTTCAGGCTTTCCTCTTGAAGTTCGCGCGTAATCTGTTTCATTTCGTCCACCTTCTTTTCTAACCCAATCAAAGCAGCCCTAAAATCGTCTATGCGACTTAAAACATATTTTACGAGAGGCTGAACATCTTCTTTAGCCTGTATACTTATAACTGAACCTTTTGTTTCAGACGTCCTTTTGTAGGTAAGTATTGCGTTTATGAGCGGAGAAGGATTATCCCTAACCTCTCGCATCAGAAAAAGAAAATCTGAGCCATCTGTCAAGGCTTTTCTTAATTGTTCAAAGGCTAAACGGGAATTTGCAAGAGGGTCTGATGTGTTCTGAAGGAGAATCTCCTTAAAAGTTGCAAGAGTTTGCGTTAGATTTTTGCACAGGGACTTGATTGTATAAGCTTTTTCTGGTTTAAGAACAAGCATATGCTCTTCGCTGCTTGTTGCCAAATCGCTTAGGCGGTTAACGTAGTTTTCAGTTTTTTTCAGCAACTCTGCAGGTGGAAATTTTTCGAAAAGTGCACCGCTGGCTATGTCGCTTGCGACCTTCTGTAAAACTCCTTCGAATTCACCTATTTTCTCATCGAACTCCTCTTTAATCAAAACCTCGCACCACGCATAAAGAAACTAATACACCCTATTGCTTATTTGCGTGTTCCCAAGCTTCTATTAGATTTTGCACGCCCTTAGCTTTAGGTGAATTTTCATTAAGTCTGTATAAGCGGATTCTTCCAAACACCTTATGCTGAAGCATGCCTTCATCTTCTAAAACTTTCAAATGCTTACTCGTTGTATTGTAGTTAACACATAGCCTGCGGGCAATTTCGGAAACATTAAGTTCACCCACCTGCACTAACATTTTTAGAATTTTTATTCTCAGCTTTGAAGCGAAAACATCCTCTATATCCAAGGCATTTTCACGCTTCTTCCTTCTCTAGGAGAGCACTTAACTCCTTCTCCAATTCGTGAATTGGAATTCTTGGCAAATAAATAAGCGTTGATCTTCCGCGAGTGCCAACTGCTGAAACCTCGGTTTCAACAATGCCTGCGTCTGAAAGGGTCTGCAAATACTTCCATAGTTGCGTGTGGCTGTGGGTTTTCATGTTAAACTCTTCACACACAACAGCATAAGCTTGTTCTGCATCTGTGAGAGAAATGTAAGCCTTTTGACTTTCCTTGAAGATTCTGGCTATGCCGAGCAAGAAGAGTTTTTCATGAAAACTTAGCGAAGCCAAATCGCTTTTCCGTATCGTTGGAATTATGCTTGAAACGGCTTTTCGAACACATTCTGGCATGACAATGTCTAAATCTTCAGCGTCTGCATATTTTCCAGCTCGCCACAGCAACTCGATGCCGAAGCGAGCGTTTCCGTTCTCAGAAAAGGCGATTTCAGCGGTTAGGCTTATGGTGTCTTCTGGCACAGTTGAGGATTTAAAGGCAAGTGGAACGCGGTCGTTAAGTATGTCTATAAGCTGCTGTTTTGAATAGTTCACAAGATTTATGATGTTAGACTGTAAGGTGCTTCTCGTGCTAGCGTCTAATTGTTCAATTGCTTTCAGGTTTCGTAAAACGCATATAAGCGAAAGTCTTTGAGGCTTATTCTGTCTTATTTCCTGTAACCGCGTAAGCTTGTAAACAGCTTCTGATCCTTCCTGTTCAACGAGGCTTTCAAACTCGTCTAAAGCCAAGACTACATACGCGTTTTCCTCGTCTAAAATTTGTAAGAGAATGCGTAAAAGCTCCTCAGCAGAGTAGCCCCGTCTCGGAAAAGTCGGATGGAACACAGAAACTACATGATATAGTATGAGGAAGAGGCTTCCGCGATATTCGCGGCAATTGACATGAACGTAGCGGAGGTTTGTCCCAAGCTTATTAGCTTCGTGGGTGATGTCAACTCCGAAACGTTGAGAAAGCACGGTTTTTCCCGTGCCAACATCGCCAGTTATGATAACTCTCTGAGCCATTTTCGCTGGAAACTGCAACATAAAACTGAAAAACTCCTTCAACAAATGCAATTCTCTATCTCTATGGGGAAGCCTGTTAGGAATGTATGTGATGTCAAGTTTTGTTTCGTCCTTGAATATGCTTCGGTACTGTGGCACTTAACTAACCTCAAATAATTATATGTGAAGCTTTGTTATTCTTTTCCCTCGCATAACTAATGTTAAACAAAGAAACGTTCGAGATTGCATGCTTATATACAAATGTTTGCACCTTAAAATCTTAAGTGTATCAACATGTCGAAGCTAGTTTTAAACGGGATATTTGTGCCTCACGTAACACCTTTTACACGTGAAGGTGAACTTGACCTTGAAGCGCTTAGAACATGCGTAAGGTTCTGGTTAGAAGGCGGGGTTTCTGGGTTAGTGCCTTGTGGAAGCAACGGTGAAGCCCCATACCTTTCTCGACAAGAGCGAGTAAAGGTTATCGAGGCTGTTGTGGATGAGGTTAATGGAAAAATTCCAGTGATTGCAGGAACAGGAAGCATGAGCACTAAAGAGACAATAACGTTAACCAAAGACGCGAAAGACTTAGGCGTAGACGCTGCACTCATAGTTACGCCCTTCTATTTCAAACCGACAAACATAGAAATACACGAACACTACAGAACCGTCTCAGAAGCTGTCGATCTTCCAATAGTTGTTTACAACGTTCCAAAATTTACTGGATTTTCTTTGGAAACCGCCTTTATTCATCAACTCGTGTCTGAAAATGAAAAAATAATTGGATTGAAAGACAGCAGCGGAAACATCGGCGCAATAACAGAAACCATAAGACTGGTCAGCAACAAGATTTCAGTGTTAGCCGGCACAGCAGACGTAGCACTACCGACATTGTTGCTCGGAGGCAAAGGCGCCGTAATCGCTGTTGCGAACGTGTTTCCTAAGCTCTGCAGTCAGTTGTATGAGACTTTCAAAAATGGCAAATATGAGGAGGCAAAAACGTTGCAAAAGCGCATATCGTTTGTCAACGAAATACTTGTAAAAAGATACAATCAGCTTTCAGCCATTAAAGAAGCGCTTAGATTGCAGGGACTATCTGGTGGCTACCCCCGCAAGCCTGCACTGCCATTAGAAGGCGAGGGAAAGAAGACTGTTCAAAATCTTCTAAAAATTATTAACGAGTCCAGCTAAGAACAGCGTTGCTATATACAAGGGAAATAAACCACTAAGTGTAGGTGAAGAATGTGATATTAATTCACACGAGTATTCGAACAAGCAATATTGACAAATCGATTGACTTCTACACAAGGCTGATGGGTCTCAAACTCCTAAGTCGCCGAGAGATACCGCAAAATAATGCTGAAATCGCGTTTCTCCAAAACCCAGAAGGAAAAGGCGCAAGGCTTGAGCTGACTTTCTATCGAAAGCAGAAAAAGTTTATTCAAGCTGATTATGAAGAGCGACTGTTCGATCACATCGCTTTTGAAGTAGAAAACATAGAGCGGATTATCTCTATAATGCGAAAAGAGAAAGTCACAATTACAGACGAGCCTTTCCGACTTGGTTCAGCTGGACCGCTGATAGCATTTATCGAAGACCCAGATGGGATTTTGATAGAGCTTATTGAAAGAAAGCCGACAGCCTGAACTGTCGTGTTGACTAGCAATATGAATTCAAAAACAAAAAGACTAATAAATGTATTTTATTAATTCTATTGCGAATTGGCAAAATGATTCCAAAATATTTCTTCCTAACTAAAGGCGTCGGCAAACACAGGGAACAATTGCAAGCTTTCGAGTTAGCCCTGAGAGACGCAGGCATCCAACATTGCAATATAGTAAATGTTTCTAGCATAGTGCCATCAGGCTGTAAACTTATTTCGAGAGAACGGGGCTTAAAAATGCTAAAGCCGGGGGAAATAACTTTCATTGTTCTGGCTAGAAATGCGACGAACGAACCGCACAGGTTAATCGCTGCGTCAATAGGAGTAGCTATTCCGTCAGGCAAGAATAATTATGGCTATCTTTCTGAACATCATTCTTTTGGACAAACTGACGAAACTGCTGGAGACTATTCGGAAGATTTGGCTGCAACAATGCTTGCCACCACAATGGGAATTCAGTTTGACCCGGAAACCGCTTGGGACGAAAGAAAACAATTATTCAAGACTAGTGGACTGATAATCAAAACTACTAACGCGACACAATCAGCAACTGGCGATAAAAACGGTTTATGGACCACAGTCATCGCAGCAGCAGTTTTCATTCAGGGAAAAAGACGCTAACTCATTAACACTGTCACTACACTAAGTATCTACTTTTTTATTCCAAAACAATATTAACAATTAGGATTAACGCTAAAATGGGTGACGAGACTCTTGCCGAAAAAGTTACAAACACCGATGGTAATTGTCAACTTCAAAACTTATTCTGAAGCAACAGGAAGAAAGGCGGTTGAACTTGCTAAAAAAGCCGAAAAGGTAAGTAATGAAACACATGTTTTCGTAGGCGTAGCGCCGCAATTTGCAGACATAGCAGCCATCGCTAATGCAGTTAGTATTCCAGTTTTCGCCCAACACATAGACCCAATCAGACCAGGCAGCTACACTGGACATGTTCTCGCAGAATCCGTAAAAGAAGCAGGAGCCGTGGGAACGCTGATTAATCATTCTGAAAGACAGCTTAAGCTTTCAGACATTGATGAAGTAATCAGAATAGCGCGTGAAAATGATTTAATCTCTGTTGTTTGTGCCAACAATCCGAACATAAGCGTAGCCATGGCAACGCTCAAGCCAGACATCATAGCTATTGAGCCGCCAGAACTTATAGGCACAGGAATTCCCGTTTCAAAAGCGAAGCCCGAAGTAGTTACAGAAACCGTTAAACTTGTTAGGAAAGTTAACCCTACAGTCACAATATTGTGTGGAGCTGGAATAAGCCGTGGCGACGACGTTGCAGTAGCGTTGAAGCTTGGCACTCAAGGCGTATTGATTGCCAGTGGCATTGTCAAAGCGAAAGACCAATATAGAGTCTTACGTGAATTTGCAAAAGCAACAAAACAGAAGGGCGAGTAGAAAACATTGAAAGTTGAAGCAGAATGCGCCGCATGCATAATTGGCAGAGCCGCAGCCGAAGCCATAGAAGCCACGACAAATCCTGCACTGCGATTCAGGGTAATAGATGAGCTTTTGCGATTGTTGAAAAAAGAGTTTAGACCATCAGCGGTTCCCGCAGACTTGGGCACAAAAAGAGACCGTTTAATAAAGGAAATAACAGGCAATGATGACCCCTACAAAAGAAGTAAAAGGATAAGCAACGAAAAAGCCTTGAAACTTTTGCCCTACGCAAGGAAACTAGTTGAAGGAGGCTATTCTCAGCAAGATAGGTTTAAGAAAGCATGCTTATGCGCTATAGTCGGCAACACGATGGAATTTGGCATAATTGGTCACAACTTCGCATTTTCTAGTTTAAGAAAAAATCTCAGAGAGGCTGGAAAAGATTTAGTCATAAATGATACGGACAAGATTTATGAATTAGCAAAGAAAGCTCACACAATTCTCTATCTGACAGACAACGCTGGAGAAATAGTCTTTGACACATTGCTTGTTGAACAATTAAAAAACATGGGTGTAAATGTGACTGTAGGCGTTAAAGGCGGTCCAGTGATTAACGACGCCACTTTAGACGATGTGGAAGTTTCTGGAATAAGTAAGATTGCGGATAAAATAATAACTACGGGAACAGACGCCGTTGGGCTGCCTTTTAAAGAAGTTTCAGCAGATTTTCTCAGCGTTTACAATTCTGTTGACATCGTTTTTGCTAAGGGCATGGGCCATGTAGAAACTTTGACAGAATCTAGGCTAATAAAACCTCATGTCTTGCTCTTTAGAATTAAATGTAATCCTGTTGCAAACTTTTTTGGAGCTTCAAAAGAAAAAAACGTTGCAAAGCTGATGCCGTAAATGAAGTTACCATCCATAATTCTCAGCAGTGCAACACTCTCCAAATTTGATGATGCCATACAAAAAGAATGGATTGTAACAAACGGTTTAGGCGGTTATGCCTCTTCCACGGTTTTAGGCATAAATACAAGAAAATATCATGGACTGCTCGTAGCTGCTTATCATCCACCAGGAGACCGAAGAATATGCTTGGCGAAATTGGATGAAGAAATACTCGTAGGAAATAATACTTATCCACTTGGTGCCAACGAGTTTCAAAACGCCATTTTCCCCAAAGGACACGAGTACCTAAAAGAATTCTCGATTTCACCCTTCCCAAAGTACTTTTATGCGGTGCAAGATGTTGAAGTTCAAAAAACCATTTTCATGCCTCATGAAAAAAACGCAACTGCAATTATTTATAAAATTTTAAACAAAAATATTTTTGACGTCAAAATCCAAGTTTTTCCACTAATAAACTGTAGACATTTCCACTCAGTTACAGATAGATCCAAAAATCCGTGGCAGTTTGCCCAAAAGCTGGCAGACAACGGAGTGAATGTAAGCTTTCCAGACATTCCTCAATCTATGCTATTAATGAAAACGGCAGATGGGCGTTATTATGATGCTGGGAAGTGGATTGAGAGAATATACTATCGGGAGGACGCTATGCGTGGGGAAAATTGCTTTGATGATTGTTATCAGCTTGGATATTTTGAAGTGAATGTGGAAGCGAGCAAGAATAGAGATTTCGCAATAACAGCTGTTGCAGATAAAAACGAGGCTGATGCGTTAAAAATTATGGCTGAAATGCCTGTTACCATGTATGACACAGAAGCCTTACACGAGCGAGAAATGAAAAATCAAGAAGATTCATTGGCGAAATTTTATGAAAACTACAAAAGTCTTTCCATGAGTGATTGGTTAGACTGGGTTATTTTGGCTGCAGATCAGTTTATAGTTAAAGGAATAGATGATGCGCAAAAGTCTGTTATCGCTGGTTATTATTGGTTTGAGGCTTGGGGAAGAGACGCATTCGTTTCATTGCCTGGGTTGATGCTTGTAACTGGAAGATTTGAAGATGCGAGAAAAGTTTTCTCAACCTTTCAAAGGCACTGTAAGCAAGGTTTAATTCCAAACTTTATTCCCGACAAATTGGAGCCACTAGCCTATAACGCTGTTGATGCGACTCTGTGGTTTGTGAATGCGGCGTTACAATATTTGAAATATACGGGTGATTTCAAATTTGTTCAAGAGCAACTTTGGGGAACTCTAAAAACAATCATTGAAAATCATGTGAAAGGAACAGCATTCAAAATACACGTTGACGACGACGGCTTAATTTCTCATAGTCCACAATTAACGTGGATGGATGCAATCGTAGAAGGCAAACCGATAACTCCAAGAGATGGGAAGGCTGTTGAGGTTCAAGCATTATGGTATAACGCCTTAAAAATTATGGAACTTTTAGCAAACAAGTTCAACGAGAAAAGTGAAGCTGAGGAATACGTTCAAATGGCAGAAAAAACAAGGAAAAGCTTTGTTGAAGAATTCTGGAACTTGGAGAAGGATTGCTTATTTGATGTTGTAAGCGAGCTTGGCAAGGATGGCTCTCTGAGGCCTAATCAGATTTTTGCGGTTGCTTTAGACTTCACTATGCTTGATAACGTTAAAAACGAAAAAATTGTTGATACCTTGAATCGTGAGCTTTTGACGCCCTACGGTTTAAGGACCCTCGCAAGAAATGATCCACGATACATTGGAGTTTATGCAGGGGATAGGGGAAGCAGAGATAAAGCCTACCATAATGGTACAGTGTGGCCTTGGCTGCTAGGCGCTTTTACGACAGCGTTTCTGAAAACCAAAGGGTATGCAGAATATAATCGTGAATATGCCTTGAAAAATTTTCTTTCACGTTTGTTTGTTGAGCAAATTTATAGGGCTGGACTTGGGAGTATAAGCGAAATTTTTGATGGAGAACCGCCGCATACGCCTAGAGGATGCATAGCTCAAGCGTGGAGCGTAGCCGAGCCCTTCAGAGCTTATGTAGAAGACGTTATGCAAGCTAGACCAAAACATGAAAAGGAAGTTTTACAGGGCTTAGGCTGAAATTGTTTCTCTGAGACTTTTGGCTGCTGCTTCTGGAGTGACGGTGTTTATGTATATGCCTGTGCTTTTTTCGAATCCAGCCCAAATGGCAAGTTTAGGATAAACTTCCAAATGCCAATGATAATATTCTCTGGCATCTTTGTTTATGGCTAAGTGGAAACCATAATTGTAAGGCGGGTCATTTGCTAACTGCTTCAATCCGCCTAGGCATGTTTTTAGTGTTTTAGCAAAAGTTTCCACTTCACTTCGTTGCATGTCAAGCATTGTAGCCTTATGCTTTTTTGGCAGTATCCAGAATTCTAAAGGATTAACACTCGCATACGGGGCGAAAACTACAAACTTCGAGTTTTCAAGAATGAGTCTTGGTCCTTTGCGCTCTTTTTCCAGAATCTTGCAGAAAATGCACTTTTTGTTTTGTTTCCAGAATCTTTTGCTTGCTTTAAGTTCATCTTCAATAGTTTTTGGGATAAAGGGTGTTGCAATTATCTGGCTGTGGGCATGGGAAAGTGAGGCTCCAGCTTCTATGCCGTGGTTGCGGAAAATAGAGACATACTGCACGTATGGTTTTGCTGAAAGTTCACGAAGTCTATCAACGTAGGCATTAATCACGTGCACCAGTTGCGGAATTCTTGCATTTGCAGGGTGTTCGTCATGATTTGGCGATTCAACCAAAACCTCGTGATGTCCAACAGCTGCAACTAAATCGCTGCACTTCATAATTTGCTTTCGGCTGATTTCCTTTTTTGGCGGTGCAAAGGCTGGATAAAGGTTTGGTATGCAACGGATTAGCCAGTTTTTGTGTCTAAAGCCGTTTTTATCCTTGACTTTTCTGATGTCTTTACCTGATTTAAGATAAATTAGAGTTGCTGGAGGCGTCATGTGTTCGTTGTCTGGGCACATGGGACAAGTGCCAATTTTGGCTTTTTGTCTTTGCTGCTTAGCAAAGTCCGTGGGTCGGCGACCACGTTCAGTGGCTATGACAACCCAGCGGTCAAGTAAATAGTCTTTACGAAGCTCGTTAAAGGTCATCGTTAAACTTCCAACAACACTAGATTTAACGCATACACCATTTAGCATTTTCCAAAAACTCTTTTGCTCTGCGAGCCTCTAGCCCCCCTTATATATAGGTAGAACCCAATTTTAGAAGAACTGAACGTTTTATTCTTGGCTATGAACTAGTGAATAGGTGGTTGACTAGGATTAGGCTGTTTTTAGAGCCGTTCCCAACCCATGGGTGGCGGTTCTACGCCCATCTGCCAAAGGAGCGCAATAATTTCACCCCTGTGATGAACTTCCTCTTCAAACACGTGTATCAATATGTCTTCAGCTATAACCTCCTCTGTGTCGCCAGTGCCATGCTTGACTTCGTATTTTTTGTAGAGCCCATTCGGGGGCAATGAATCGAGATAGCTGTGCATTCTATTCTCAACATGCTCCATGTAGGTTTTTATATCCTGCATGGTTTGGTAATCATCAAACTTCTTATGCGAGTGAGCGTCTTCCTTTTGCAAGAAATCAAGCCAATAGTCTATTGCTCCTAGAGTGTGGATGAATATGTTTCTGAGTGAGTGAAAGCTTGCTTCTCTGTTCTTAACAAACTCGCTCCAAGGGAGCTTGGCAAGAGCCTCAAAATACCTATGCCTTATAAGTTCATTATATTCCAAAAGCTGTCTAACCTCAACCATTAACATCACCTTTAACGCGCTATTCTGCGAAATGCTCGGCTCACTAATATTAGCTTTCCGTCACATTAGAATGCGTTAATTGAATGAGCTTCAAACAATATCGAAGACAGTAAATTTATTTTGGAAAAGGCGGTGAGTCACAGAGGTTCGACATCCAGAATCCGCCTGACCCCTCAAACCCTACACTCGTACCCGCACCCCCCTGAGCGCTAAACGCCCAGACTTAGGTTGCTCCCTCCCGGGCCTAGCCGGATTCGCCTGGTAAACATTGAAGACAGTTTCCCTACGGAAGCTGCCCAACGATCGCCAGCCCCAAAGGACGGATAGTCATGGCTTCGGAAATGGAGGTCTTAGCGGCCTTAGATGCCTCAGCCTCAGCTGTCAGCCCGTCGTATAGAGGGTTTACGGTATAGAGGACCCCTAGCCCCCCGCCTAAGACCCACCGCCAAAAGAAGCATTGAAAAAGCAAGACTATAAAACTTTCCCAGATAATATGTATGTCAATTTAGAATTTGAATTGAGGAGTACGGCCAAAATAAGGGCGCACGTTAACAGAACATATAGCATTAAATCGTAAAACTTTAGTATTAGTAGTGTATCTATTCATATATGCGGATGCGCTCCCATTCCAGGGAGTGTATTCATTTGTGCAGAGTTAATATGATTTATTTTTTTATGCTTGCAAGTTCTTTGGCTGAAACCACTCTAATATCATACTGAAGATTTTGAAGGTAAGCACATGTTTTCATCCCTTTTTCTCCTAGATAGACAAAAATGTCATCTTTACGAATGAGACTCTGATCTGAATCTATATCAAATACTTTGACACATCCATCAATCTCAAACGCTTTGTTCATTACTTCATCCATAATGGGAGAAGTTGAGAGAACATCTCTTTCCTTCGCAGAGCCTACAACATCAGAGTAAAGGCCTTCTTTCATAACAAAGATTATAGGATGAGCCAGCTTTGTAGCAACATCTATCTTCTCCTTGGAAATTGGAGACATTACTTTAAGTTGATCAAGAAAACATATTCGACCCAGAATATCCTTGGGAAGACAACCAGCTATATAATCTGTATAGAGTTTTTGCTTCAATCTATAAAGCCGTATGTCCACAAGTTTTGTGATAATATCAGCAGTTGAAATAAAAGGGTTGCACTCATCTCCAGCGAAGTACACTTTTATGGTAGGCAGACCCCTTATCTGAATCCATGCCTCGGTCAATTCTCCTTGAAAATGGTCAATCAAGATTGGAGTCGTAGCTTCCTCAGCATGATCTCTCGCATATCCCCATGTACAACAATGTGGGTATGTTGCGTCCAACTCCTTTAGGAATTCAATGGGTGTAATGATCTCAACTCCAGTTCTATGCGCCCCGTATTTTTTGATTTCTGGAATTTTTGTAGAGGGAATCGTAGTGTAGTAGACATCAACGTATTCTATGCAAGTCTGAATGTTCTCGAAAAATTCGCCAAGGAAATTAGGCCCACTAGGATACCCTAATGCCGAGAGAATTGCATAGGATTTTAGGATACGTCGATTTCTCTTCAACTTGTACTTCTTAGATAGTTTTGCAACGGTTTTGTCATATTCATCCCAGTAGGAGTCTCTATCTTTGATTTTAACTGCCACGCCGAGGCATCCTCTGAAGAAACTTTCACCGGAGGCTACCATTCTCTTTCGTAGAAATGGTTTTGCATCGACCGCGACAACTGACAAGTAAACACCAGATTTGAAATATTGTTTCCTAATTTATAAAACATGCGTCTTCATGCTAATGATAAGTCAAAACTAGAAGGAAACTACAAAATTAATCATTACTCTTTTTTTTGAGTGAAGCGGACATGATTTTCAAAGCAAAATGCTCCTCAGCTGTCAGCCCGTCGTATAGAGGGTTTACGGTATAGAGGACCCCTAGCCCCCCGCCTAAGACCCACCGCTAAAACATTCATGAGCCGTTCAAAACTATAAAACTTTACCCCCACACACAACTGATCGCGCGCGCTAACCTTACGAGTATCCGTAAAATTTATTTTTATGCATATGCACAGTTTACGCGTTAAGAAAATTAAAGAAGGGCACATAAAATGGGACAATGTAGACTTTGTGGGAAAAATGGTGAGAACTTAACCTTACTTTCTGCTGAACATAAAGACTTTGGCCGCATCATGGTCTGTCAAGAATGCTGGAAAAAACTTTGGAATGGAAATCGTATGGTTTGCAGCACCGCGAGCTCTGGAGGCACTTGCCCAAGCTGCGGATAAAAAGGTCTATTGGTTGTTTAATTCTTTCTAATTCGCTATTTTCCTCTGAAATCAGAACTTGTGTGTGGAATAAAACTTTGCCTCAACCAAACCAAAACTGATGAGGGTTAATGGACAACCAATTATAGGCTTCCCCAAAAGTACATGCATGATTCCACATACATCTATGGATATTAACAGAATAGCAAAGATGGATAGGAGAGAAAATACAAGCACAAACATTGTTTAACAAAATCTCATTCACCTAGCTCGCGCGTGTTCTTTATACTACGAGTAAACTGAAGGGTTTTCCAGAAAAATCAATCATTCAAAACAAAACTTGTTTTTAACTGGTTTGCTTGCCGCAAACCTTCTCAGTGCCCATTCTAAAGCTCCTTCAATAAACTTAGGAATTGGGCACTCTTTTTAGAATCTTGGCTTCTTTCAGCTTCTAGAAGCGCATCTTGCACCCAAGACCTTAACTCAGAATAATAATCAATCTTGGCTGCTTGTGTTCTATTAGCTCTTCTTTTCCAAGACTGCGTCTTACCTGTTTGTATTTTTCCAACACTCATGTTTTTCACCTCTTTTTCTTCTTCCTAAAAGTAGAATCAAGAAGACAGATGACAAAACTCGATAAATCTCTCGACTGCCATAAATCTGAGTTGATTCCACCCATTCTTCAAGTCATAACATAGCATCGTTGCTTATTAATATGTATGCTCCTGTCATGTCTAGAACAGTTATAAACGTCGTCTTTCCTCTGTTAATTAAGCTGTGACCTTTAATGAAATATCGTTCTTTCGGAAAACTGAACTGGAGCACCTCTGTCCTTGGTTTTGGAGCAATGCGACTTCCAGTCTTAGGAGACGACTTCGGAAAAATTGACGAGGCTAAAGCCATTGGAATGTTACGATATGCAATTGACAACGGCGTCAACTACATTGACACGGCATATTCTTATCACATGGGAAATAGCGAAACCCTTGTTGGAAAAGCCTTGCGCGGCAACTACCGCGAGAAAGTGCGATTAGCCACCAAAATGCCATGCTGGCTGATAAATTCTCAAAAAGACATGGATAAGTATCTATCTGAACAACTCGCCAAACTCAAAATAAGCAGACTAGATTTCTATCTGCTTCACGGTCTGACCCGAGAAAGATGGGAAAAACTGTCAAAACTAAACGTTCTAAGCTGGGCAGAGAGAAAGATAGATGAAGGAGCATTTGAATACCTAGGTTTTAGTTTCCACGACAGTTTCCCCGTTCTCAAAAAGATTCTAGACAGCTATGACAACTGGACTCTCTGCCAGATTCTTTACAATTACATGGACGCAAACTATGAAGCTGGCACAAGAGGATTAGAGTACGTGGCTTCAAAAAAAATCGCAACAATCGTGATGGAACCGATAGCAGGCGGAAGACTCGCAATGCCATCCAACGCCGAGATTCAAGCAATTTGGGACAAGACAAAGATTATGAGAACACCAGCAGCGTGGGCGCTACTGTGGGTGTGGAATCATCCTGAAGTGACTTTAGCCTTGAGCGGAATGACCACGATGACGCAGGTAAAAGAAAATTTGGAAACAGCCAACATTGCTGAGCCAGGAATCCTATCAAAAGAAGAGCTCAGACTTTACAAAAAAGTCGCTTCAAAATATCGGCAGTTAGGTTTCGTGAGATGCTCCGCATGCAGGTACTGCCAGCCATGTCCAAATGGAGTTGACGTGCCCACCATAATTTCCTACTACAATGAATACTTTATGAAAGACCGTTCTGAAGCCGTTAAAAGGGAATATAAGAGAAAGGTTAAACCAGAATCACGGGCGAAGAGATGCAAAAAATGTGGGAAATGCGAAGAACTTTGTCCACAGCATTTGCCAATTAGGCAAATCATCAGCGCTTCATCATTCATCTTTGAACAAGACAGTTAACCCTTCTCCTTTTCATACATGCTTTCCGTTTTTGGGTTTTAGGATAAAAGTTTCGCCCAATCAACGTTGTTCTGTTTAATGTTTTAGGCTGAATTTGGGAGTTATTCACATTTCAAGAGCATCAACATACAGCCTTCTTTCTCTAAGATTAGGTAATCTTTTCTGTTTGAGCGACTTCGTGAAGAAGTACAGTTTCATTTTTGTGTGTGTAAACTGCGAAAGAATTGTGGCTGTTGGGTTCTCTGGGTCTACTGTTGCATGGATGAAGTTGATCTTGTTCTCCAAAGCAATGTTGACTACTCTTCTAATCAATTCTGTCAGGCTCTCAGGGTTTTTGTAAGCCATGATTATCAAGTTATAACTAAGCAAGGGTTCACCAAGCTTAGGGATATGGGGCATTTTGGTAAATAGACCAATTACTCTCATCAAATTTATCTGCATATTCAGCTTCCAACCGAGTTTCTGCACAATATATTTCCTCACTTTGTTGTATTCCCAGTATCCTAGACAGGCTTTGATGCCATCATTGTCTTCAAGAAGAAGAATATTATGAAGATCGAAGTGTGGCATTCTTTTAAGAAACTCTAGAAAGTCGTTGGGTTGATAAGGGGTGAAGAAGTTGTAGTTGCGGTAGGTCTCGTTAATCAGACTTGTCACAGCATCAACGTCGGTTTCGTTCATGCTTCTTATGTTTGCTTCTGACGTGGTTTTTTGCTTCTTCAAATCCCATTTTAGAAAACAAGCTTACTGATGGAACGTTGTCCTCAATTATGTCCAGATGTAGTAGGTCAACGTTATTTTCCAGTGCAATTTGCTCGATGTGTCTTTGCAGTTTTTTCGCAATTCCTTTTCGTCTATGAAGTGGGTCAACGATGAAACCGTATTCATAGGCAGTTTTGATCTGTCTGTCTTCAACGTATATATCTTTGGCTGCAAACGCTGCGGAACCAACTATGGTGTTATTCTCTACTGCTACAAATACGTGCCAATCTTTGAATGGTCTGGATCGAGCAAAATAGTCAGGCGAACTGTCGACTCCAAGAACAAAGCTGGTACCCATAGGACATTTCCTTTGAAGTTCATTAAGAGCATCATTATCATCCCCGGTTGCTTCTCTAATCAGCGTCATAGCGCTCAATGCCTCAGACTCTCATAACGTAAGCTGAGGAACCTATTTAGGCGTTAATGTTTCTACAGCAAGACCTCTATTGTCGGTTTGTTAGTTGGGGTAAAGTTTTATCCCCAAACCCAAAACCCGCACACCGTTCGATGTGAAAATTCTTTTCAGAATTGTTTTCAGCAAGGATACGGTAAGAATCATAACTGTGATCAAAAATGCGATTAGTAATGTAGAAATTATGTAGACGAAAATTGGTGAACTGTTAAGAAGAATTGGATCATAATAATAGACAGTAAGAAATGTGAGGATTGATGCCAATAAATGATACTTAATGAGAGCATTCTTCTAGAAACTGACAATGATGGTTTTTCAGCTTTTGTGTAATGATTTGTTAATACTTTTTGAAATTTAATTCTGAATTTTCGATTCCATGTTACCAATACGAGGAAAATGGTTCCAACAGCGACGGCAATGACGGTTGTCAAGAAAAATCGTTGAATGTATTGTGGATTTAAGGCGAGAAAACCCATTACAAGAACAAGAACTATATAGACAGTCAGAATAGCTGGAATCCATCGCTTATATTCTTGCATATAGTCTTGGGGAAATTCTTGTAATAAACGCGCTGCAAGTTTCCCTTTTTCTGTAAGCAGATACCGACCATTCTCATCTTTTGATATGAGATTATCAAGAATTTTCAGATGATAATTCATTTTTCCTGTATTACTAATCTCCATTGCGTTCATCAAATCTACATAACTCAAGCTGCCTTTTTCGTTTAACAAAACTATTATTTTTCTTCGTGTTTTATCTTTCAAAATCTTATGAAGTGAATCGGCACGCAAACTCATAATAAATATAGCTAGAACATGCATAACTTTAGCTTTTCTGATAAGAATTTTTGTCAAAAGAGGCTAAAGAAGAATAGAATTATAATGTGTCTGAGTGTGTGTACATGCGCGAGAGTGCGTTTTTTAGAGAGAGTGAGTGGGTTTGGTTTTGGGGCAATTTTATTCAAACCCAAATCTAATTAACGAAATAAACGCTAACAGACGAATGTGAATAAACTAATAGACAGTATCTTCATTTGCGCATCTGTTATTTTCAACATCTCAGTGAGTGCATTGTACGTTGCAACAAAACTCGGTGATATGGCAATCGTGCAAGTGTGTGGTTATATTGTCATTTCCCTGATATTTCCTTTCACTTTCACGTTGCTGGAATATGTCAAAGAAAAGGCAGAAAGGAGAATAATAATTTCAAATTTAGTAATTCTCTTCTATCTCTTTTTAGAATTATTACTCGACTACATCCTCATAATTCCATTCAGAGAGATATTGGCAATCCATGTCCCCTACATTATAATCTTCTATGCCGCTGATTTCAGCATGATAGGCGTTGCCATCAACAGAAACAGGAAGATGGGGCTTGTGGTAGCGTTAACATTCTGCATATTGATAGGATGTCTGATCTACCTGTATATGGATTGAGCAAAATTTTACCTAAGCAACAGTAATCTCTAGAGTAGAAGATCGCTAGCCAAAGAATACACTTGCTATGTTGTAAAGCTCTAAATTCACCGTTTTTCGTTTGCCAATAATGTCTTTTAATGGCACAGAAACGATCTTGTTTCCTTTGAGGGCAACCATATATCCAAACTTTTCTTTGTGGGCAAGGTCTATTGCGGCTATTCCATACCTAGTGGCTAATATTCTGTCAAAAGCCGTTGGGGAACCACCGCGTTGAAGATGCCCCAAAACCACAACTCGAGTCTCGATGTTCATGCGTTTTTCAATTTCTTTTCCAAGGTAATAGCCAATGCCTCCGAAACGTATGTGCCCAAACTCGTCTATGCTTTCGCCGTACACTATTTCTTTTCCACCCTTCGGTTTGACTCCCTCAGCCACAACAATTATGCTAAAGGTTCTCCCCCTTTCTTGTCTACGCCTAATGTACTCGCATACTTCACTTATGTCAAAGGGTTTTTCAGGGATTAGTATAGTGTCTGCGCCACCAGCTAATCCAGCTTCTAGCGCTATCCAACCCGTGTATCTCCCCATAACCTCAAGAATCATAACTCTATGATGTGTTTCCGCTGTTGTGTGAAGTCTGTCAAGGGCTTCCGTGGCTATAGCGACCGCGGTGTTAAAGCCAAAAGTGTAATCTGTTCCAGGCAAGTCATTGTCAATTGTTTTTGGCACGCCAATGCATTTAAGCCCAAGCCTACCCATTTCACATGCTACGCTTAGGGTATCCTCACCGCCAATGACAACAACAACTTCTATTCCTCTTTTTTTAGCGTTTCTTAGCATCTTTCTTGCTCCAGTCTTCTGCTTGAACGGGTTTGTCCTTGAAGTGCCTAGGATAGAGCCTCCGCGTGGAAGAATTCCAGATACCGACTTTAAATCTAGCGGTAAAAACTCGCCTTCAAGCAATCCACGCCATCCATCTTTTATTCCGACAACTTCATCGTGGTAATGCTGAAGACCCTTTCTGACAACAGCTCGAATGACAGCGTTAATTCCTGGAGCGTCTCCGCCTCCGCTTAATATTCCAACTTTCATTTTCTCTCACTATGCCTTGCCTACGCTTCTAAACAAGTGCATTTTACCTTTAATAACTTCTTTCATGGCATCCTTTGCTGGACCTAAGATTTTCCTTGGATCAAATTCTTTGGGGGAATTTACTAGAAACTCGCGTATGGTTGCAGTAAATGCAAGTCTCAAATCTGTGTCGATGTTTATTTTTGAAATTCCTAACGAAACGGCTTTTTTGATGTGTTCTTCTGGAATGCCTTTTGCCCCCGTTAGCTCGGCTCCATATTTAACAGCTTTTTTAATGATCCAAGCTGGAACACTTGAGGCTCCATGCAAAACAAGCGGCACATTAACCTTTTCTCTTACAAGTTTCAACCTTTCAAAGTCAAGTTTGGGTTCAGCTTTAAACTTGTAGGCTCCGTGGGACGTGCCTATTGCAACTGCAAGGGCATCAACACCTGTTTTTTCAACAAACTTTTTAGCCTCGTTTGGGTCGGTTAAAACGGCTTCCTTTTCTTCAACAGTTGAATCTTCTACACCAGCAAGTCTTCCAAGCTCTGCCTCAACAGCAACTCCCTTCTTATGTGCAAGGTCCACCACTTGCTTCGTCAAGGCAACGTTTTCTTCAAACTTTAGAAATGAGCCGTCAATCATGACTGATGTGAAACCAGCTTCAACGCATTTTGAAACTGTTTCAAATCTTTCGCCATGGTCAAGGTGAAGAGACATAGGTACTGGAGCGAGTTCTGCTGCGGTTTTAACAATTTTTGCCAGATAAGCTAAACCAGCATATTTAATCGAGCTTGGTGTAACAGCAACTATGACAGGTGATTTTTCTTCCACCGCAGCCTCAGCAACAGCCAGCAGGCTTTCTAGGTTGCTTATGTTGAAGGCGCCGACAGCGTAGGCATTCTGTCTAGCTGGCAACAATAGGTCTTTGTTTGTTACAAGCAAGCTTCTCACTGCTGATTGGTATTAATTGTAAATCAGTATAAATGATTTACAGGTTACTAGAGAATACTTTTGATGAAAAGGCGTTCCTCTTCAAATGTTGAGGCTAGGAATGATCATAGAAATGATTTGGTTTTGGGGGTAAAGTTTTATCCAACCAACGAGGCACTACAATGCTGCAGAAGATTCTTCCACAAATCATAAAAACAGAAGCCGATAAAACGCGCTAGTTATACAATAGGAGGCATAGTTTAATGCGTTGGGAGCATGTTTCGTTTGGATTAGGAATCTTATTATGCTTGATTGGTGCCTTTCTGATGTTTGAAGGAAGCATTTTGGGAGAAAACAATACTGGTTGGGCAACTGTGATAGGAATAGTAGGAATCGGATTAATAGCCACTTCTGGTGTAGGGTTTAGCGCGCGTGCGGCTAAAACCAAGAAATCATAAAACAACTTGATACTAGTCTTTAGGCGTTGCAACGTTTAGAATAGACAGTTGGTTGGTTGGAGTAAAGTTTTATCGCCCAGATAATTGCCAAACTGATCCAAAATCCTTTTTTGATTAATAATTGTTTGTCGACTTTGACCATTTACGGTTTTGACGTCCAGGAAACGTTTAATGTCTGTCTCATTTTGAGTGTTCATCCTCAATTACCGAGAGCGCTGCGCCTAATAGTTGAGATATAAACTTTATCAAAGCATTCTCCAGTAAACGTTAGAAGAGTATAAATGATTTACATGGGTCAAAACAAGATTCAAATGTAATTCCAGAAGGTTAATGGGGTTTTCCCATTAAAATAAAAACTGCCACAGCCGCTACACAAATTACCACTATGATTATGGCTAGAAAAAGCATCTGTGGAATCCCAAAAATGTAGTGCTGAACTTCATAATCTAACGTTACAAGCTTATCTTCAGTTGAGTCGGTATTGGAAAAGTGCAAAACGTACTCGCCTTCGGCATCGCAAACAAAATCGTAATTAAAATAGCCTTCTTTGCCAAATTCCTTCGCGGTTCCATTGGGATAAGTTATGGAAAAACGTATGGAACTGTCAGAGGATCCAATAACAGTGAATTTTATCAAAACCCTGTCTTCAACTGCTAGATTGAGTGGTTTGGTTTCTTCTTTGCCACTTTGCACAGTAAAAGTCATGGTTGTGGCTTCTGCAGATTGAACGGTACTCAAAAATGCTATTATGGTGAAAAGAAACAGAATCAACGGCTTTCTAAACCAAATCATCAAATAATCTTTTATTTATCTATCAATAAACTCTTATGAATCAGCAATACAGACGAGCAATAAGAATTTCGTGGAAAGGTGGGTTGTTATGACTTGCTATTTTAGGCATCTTAAAGAGATTTTCAAGAAAGCTGGGATGGAGGTTACAAGCGAGAATAAACATGAAGTGGATAGGATTATCCACAACATTGTGAGCGTGAAGTATAAGGATTGTCCAGCTACTTGGAGAGAAGTCAAGAAGAGACTTGCAGAAGATGAGGCTGAATTTGTTTCAATGCTAAAAGGCGCATGGAATAAGCGAAAATAGTTCATGCAAATGTGAATACATGTGTTTCTTGTAAAGATTGACGCGGATATAGGAATCTGCACCTAATTCCTAACCCCAAATATCCTAGTGCGAGACTGGTTTCTGAATCGTGAGATCTTATGAGCATCACCAACCTTAGCACCACATGGCATTTAGGTTATCTGCGAAGAAAAGCCTTGTTGCTTAGGATCTAGATAAACTCAAAACTTGTGAACGAGCGTAGGCTCAAATTTCCACCTTGTTTGTCTTGTGAGATCCTCGCTGGCAGGCAATTCACACTGATGTCTTCGGTGTTGATCTAGACTGTTGTGATGTGTCTGTTCCTGTTTCTTCTCTGAATTGCAGTTTATAGAATGAGCTGTACAATCCTTTCTTGCGCATAAGCTGTTCATGGGTGCCTCTTTCCACTATTGATCCATGATCGATGGTCAAGATTTCATCGCAAAGTCTGATAGTTGAAAGCCGATGAGCGATTATTATCGTCATTCTGTTACGAATCAATTTCTTCAAGGCTCTCTGTATTACCAGTTCGGTGTAGGCGTCAACTGAGGATGTTGCCTCGTCCAATACTAAAATTTCTGGGTTTGCGATCAGAGTTCTGGCGAAACTTATGAGTTGTCTTTGGCCTATGGATATGTTTGCGGATCCTTCTTGTATCATGTAGTCGTAATCGTTGGGAAGCTTCATTATGAAATCGTGAGCGCCAATGGATTTTGCAGCGTCTACGACTTCTTGGTCTGATGCTTTAAGTTTACCGAATCTTATGTTCTCCTTTATAGAAACTGAAAACAGAAACGAGTCCTGTAGTACTATGCTCATGCAGCCTCTCAAAGAGGCAAGTGGAATGTCCCTAATATCATGTCCGTTGATGAGTATTTTGCCTTCGCCTGGATCGTAGAATCTGGCGAGAAGGTTGATTATCGTGCTTTTTCCTGCGCCTGTCTGGCCAACAATCGCTAGTTTCGTATTGTGTTTCAGAGTGAAGCTGATGTTCTTTAAAACTGGGACGTCTATGTCGTATGCGAAATTGACGTTTTCAAACCTGACTTCCTCTATCATTGTAGTATGACGCTCCTTTCAGGTAGTGCATCCACGACCTCGACTTTCGTGTCTATCAAATCGAACATTCTTTCAATTGCAGACATGGCTGATTGGTACTGGTCGTACATGGTTACAAGGTCAACCAGCGGCATAAAATATGAAAACTGGTATTCAATAAAGGCTACTAGGACTCCCAACGTGATTGTTCCCGTCAACACGGCATTAACTCCATAGAATAGAATTATCATTGTTCCAATCAGTCTTAGTCCTATTACGAACGGAGTGTATGATGAGCCTATTAAAATGGCTCTGATTGTTGCCTTAACATTTTCGTCTTGGCTTCTCAAGAATTTCTTTTCTACCTCTTTTTCCTTCGCGTAAGCTTGGGTAACTTTTATGCCTGTCAAGTCTTCCTGCATCCTTGCCGTCAACCCTGAAGTTGTGATCAATGTTCTTCTGTAAGCAGCTCTTGAATATTTTCCAAGGAACCAGACCAAGATTATGGCCACAGGAAGAACCGTGATAGCAAGAAGTGACAGTCGAAGGTCAAGATAGAACATTATAGCAAAGGCACCCAAGATTGAGGAGACATCTACGAGAATGCTTGTGAGCCCTAACCTAAGGAAAATCCTAACGGTGTTAGCGTCGTTCGTCGGACGAGAGATAATTCTTCCAGCTTCACCTTCTGAAAAATACCTAAGTGAGATGACCTGCAGTTTTTCCATCATGCCATCTCTCATTTTTGCAACCACGTTTTCTCCGACTACTCGCATCTGATAGGTTTGAGTGCACTGAAACAGATAGTTGCCCATGACGATAGCAGCGAACAAGGGGATCCACCATATAAAGCCTGAAAGATTCTTGGGCGTTATTATCCGGTCGATGGCTACCGCGTGCATGTATGGCGAAGCCAATCCAGTCAATGCACCAGCTACAGTGGCTGATGCGCCGATTATGAGGTGTCTTCTGTAAGCTTGAGCGTACTCGTAGACCCTTCTGATTAATACCCGGTCAGGAACTGTTCTTTTTCTTCTCTCTTCCTCCTTTGTTGAAAAGGTTCTATATGAGCTTGACATTAGACACCACTTGCTTCCTCTAAAATAGGTGAAGCTTTTTGGACAAACTGTGTTTCATAGACCTTCTTGTATACGCCGTTCTTTGCTATGAGTTCGTCATGCGTACCGAATTCAGCTACTGAACCGTTTTCAAGGACCAGTATCTTCTCAGCTGTCTTTATCGTTGAGAATCTCTGTGCGATTATGAGGGTCGTCCTTGTCTTTGTTGCTTCTTCTATCGCAGATTGAATTTCCTGCTCCGTCTTCGCATCCACAAAAGACAGTGAGTCGTCCATTATCAGTATCCTCGGGTTGCCTATGAGTGCTCTGGCTATCGTCACTCTCTGCTTTTGGCCTCCTGAAAGTGTGACTCCTCTCTCCCCTACAGGCGTGTCGTAGCCCAATGGAAGCGATTCTATGAATTCGTGTATTCTGGCCGTTTTTGCAGCTTTAACTATCTCATCCATTGAGGCGTCAGGCTTACCGAAAGCAATGTTCTCTTTAATCGTTCCAGAAAACAGGAAAACATCCTGCAAAACCACGCCTATCTGCTTCCTAAGGGAAGCAAGCTTGAACTCGCGTATGTCTGTGCCATCTATCCTTATACTGCCCGCTTGGATGTCATAAAACCTTGGAATTAGATATATTAGAGAGCTTTTTCCGGATCCGGTTGCCCCGAGTATCGCTATTTTTTCACCAGGCTGCACCGTGAAAGTGACGTTATTTAGCACAGGTTTATCCTTAACGTACCCAAATGTCACTTTTTCAAGTTCGAGTTTTCCTTTTTCTATCTTTATGTCTTTGGCGTTAGGCAAATTCTCAACGTTTCTCGGTGCATCTGTAATCGCAAGAACTCTTTCCAGTCCTGCATAGGCGGCGATCCATGTTCCCAACGTCTGGCTTAAGTCCCTTATAGGGAAGGTGAGTCTCATCATGTATCTGGCAAAGAGAATGATGTCACCAACTTGGGCGACTGCCAATGCGGAACCCGGAATGCCCAAAGTATATCCTGCGTACACGTAGACCAAGGCTATGCCAAGTGTTAGTATTGCCGGACCGAGTGGCATGTAGATTGATTGTATTTTGCCCGCATTGATCGCCGTATTCACGTATATGCCTTCTACCTCTTTGAATCCATCTACAATGTCTTTTTCTCGACGTAATATCCTGATCGTTTTCATTCCGACGATATTTTGTTGAATGTATGAGGTTAGTCTTCCCATTATTAGCTGCATGTTTCTGAAGAGGGGCATCGTTCTTATCCAGAGACGCGTTGTGAAATAGAAGATGAGAGGCATTGTGGCCATGGAAATTAGTGTCATGATTGGACTTATGGGGAGGATTATCGCAATAATGATGATTGTTGTGAAGACAGCATTGAGAACAGTGCCAAGCCATGTTCTAAGAAACATGTCAACCAATTGAAGATCTACAGTAGCTCTTGAAGTGAGATCACCCACGGCGACAGAATCGTAGAAGCTGAAGGATTTGCCTTGTAGCGAACGGTAATATTCCGTTCTTATGTCCCGCACGATGTACTGAGACATCACACCATGCAAGAAAATCAAGGCAAAGTTTGTAACAGCATAGCCAATTCCCGCGAGGATAATGACTAGCAGATAGCCAGGTAGAAGACTGAGACTAGAAGGAGGTCCTATAACGTTAATTATGATGTACGTGGTGTACAATGGTTCCACTGAGAACAAAGTAGACCTTATCACGGCGAGAATGATTATTGCCAAGACGAACCAGTAGTATCTCCTGTGATACTTCATCAGTTTTTTGAAAGCCGAAAAGGACCGAGTGAAACCCTTTTGCGGCTTAAGCGATTTAGCATAATCCACGAGAGGCTTTGCAATGCTCATTATAATCTTCTTAGCATAGTCGAAATACCCCAAATCGATATAAACATTTTCAGAACGCTCTTATCTAATTGATGTCAGCAGATGTAAATTCAAGCCTATTTGAAGCTATGCTTTTGTCAAAATCGGCACAAACTGCAACACATTCTTTGACCAATTCTCGGCGCGGCTATATGAATCAACACTCCAATCCTAACAACTTTCCTGATTCAAAGTCATCTTCAGGATTATTGACAAAAATAGCAAAACATATTTGGCTCCAAATATAGGGGCCTATTCGCGTTGCACGCACGCACACAAGCTAACACTCATTAGCGCGGGGTGTGGGATTTGAACCCACGCGGCCATTACTGACCACAGACTTAGCAGGCCTGCCCCCTACCAGGCTAGGGCAACCCCGCATCGACTTTTCCTAATCTCGCAGAGTTTTAATATTAGACGCGTTATTTTCTTTTTCGGAAGAACATTAACCCTTCTTCTTCGCATACGCATTTAAAACCAACTTTGAAAAGAGTTTT
>Ga0172366_10000445_pt1 | contig 29596 bp, 31 predicted proteins | sample LakKivSesite69cm_FD_114533 | JGI IMG/M metagenome (GOLD analysis project Ga0172366, IMG submission 114533) | Sediment microbial communities from Lake Kivu, Rwanda - Sediment site 69cm | ecosystem: Environmental > Aquatic > Freshwater > Lake > Sediment | place: Rwanda: Western Province, Lake...
GAATGATACAGAAGTTCGCGAGTACCTACCAAGAAAGCATAGATTTAGAACCCTTAAAACGAGATGGAAACTGCATCTTTTCACGGTTTACTTGAGACAAATATCATCCTTGGACTTTGCTCACAGTATGCAGACTTGTCAAAGTTGCCATAGACCTTATTTAGCTTAAACCCTACATTTTCCAGCATCTCTTCTATGTCTTTCTTAGCAGAGACTCGTACCTCTCCATGGTCGTAGTACCTTTCTTTCAGTATCCCATTCTGATAAACATCAAAAAAAAGATCTAATGACACGACATTGGTTTTAGGATCTCGTCTTGAAAATATTGTCCTCACCACCTCTTCCGTTCCGCTTTCTCCTCTATCAATCCACCAGGAGCTTCCTGGCTTCTTAGGATCAATCTGGGACATGTCAAACGCCAATATCCCTTTTCTTTCAAGCGTGTTATATACGTTTGTTAGACATTTCTTTTGGTCTTCTTCTGTGATGCAATGCTCAAATGTTGAGGATGCAATGTAGACGAAGGGAAAGGTTTCTTCGAGTCTGAAATCTCGCATATCCCCAAGCTTTAATGTTGTCCGTTTTCTGACAGAAACGCTCTCTTTTCTCAACTTCTGTTTAGCTACATCAAGCATATATTGAGAGTTGTCTATGCCCCATACGGTCACGTTTGCCTTAGCCAGTTCAATTGCAACTCTTCCAGTGCCTACTCCAAGTTCTAGGGCCTTCCTCCCATGTTTGATCGCCAATTCCTTGTAAAAGTCTATATCATTCTTTGCCCCGAATAGATCGTAGTATTTCGATGCGGGTCCATAATTAACCATAATTCCCACCATTAGGCTTGAACATTAACGCATGTCTTCTCAACGCGCAGTCATTGAAGCCAATATATAAGCTTTGTTTGAGCTAGGATTGAGGCCTCCGGAGAACGAACTGATAAAGTCTCAAAAGGCTCGCACTATATGCGCGCCCGCTTTGCAATGTTGTGACTCGTTTTGTCGACAAGGTAATTAATTCGAAAAGACAGTATGTCAATCTCCGATGTTCATAAGTGGGCGCCGAAGTTGGGAGCTAATTCTAAAGCCAACAAACTAACGTCCGAAATTAAGAAGATTGCCTTAGATTCTGGAGCCAGCCTGGTTGGAATCGTTTCTTCAGATGTAGTTGATTCTTTTCCAAGAATCTGGGTCGGGTGGCATCTTCAGAGATATACCAAGAAAACGGTGGATATTCTGGCAGACGTCAAATCTGTTGTTGTGATAGGTATTCATATTTGGGATAATATGCTCGATCTAGCCATTAAGAGGGAGGAAAGATGGGTTTATCCTAGCCACCTTTCACTCGCTATTACAGCACAGGCAGTGGCAGATCATTTAGAGAAGAACGGTTACAAGGTTGCTTCTCCCTCTGCGCTATCCTTTAAACGGTTGGCACAGCTGGCAGGGTTTGGAAACTATGGAAAGAACTCTTTAATAATAAATCCAGTTTACGGTTCTTGGATACGTTTAACTGCAGTTTTAACGAATGCGCAGCTAGTTGCAGACAAGCCCTTTGAACAGGATCTCTGTGGCGATTGTGACAGCTGTCTCAAAGCTTGTCCGATGGGTGCTTTAACTCCGTATAGGGTTGACGAGAGCAAATGCATGGTCGGCCTTCACATTACTGCTAAGGAGAGATTCGAAAAAAGTGAAAAGTTAAGGAAGTATGAGCCTTCTTTCACAGAGAATTCTCATTTAATGTGCACAGAATGTCAAAAGGTGTGCAGATATGGAAAAGAAAAACACTAGACTCCTTTGAATGAAATCAACGAAACGTTAGAGGGTTTCAGAAATATGTGCGAATGACCCCCCCTCGTTCTCAACATTCTCCTGCATCTAGGTTCCATTTGATCGTCTGTGAATACATTATTCTTGTCTCAAGATGATGATGTTATCCATGCTGGCATGCGCGTTGTGCATTTTTATAGAAGGTTGTGGCTGGGCAACAAAGGCACCTATTATACGCAGGACAGGTTCTGCAATTTGAACCGCAAGGAGAGGTTTCTTGTGGTTTCTCAGGTAGCCGCATCTTCAACTGCCTGGGATATTGAACGTTACTTGCAAACGTGACCTTGGCTTTTTCCAGTCCAAAGGTTTGTCTAGGCTTCTTCTCAACATACTCAATCCACCATCTTTGTTTCTCTGGAAGAAAGAACGTGGCAAAAAGCTGGTTTCCTTTGGTCGCCATTAGATGTATGTATGGGCAGTTTTCGTAGGATTCTGCTATTTGTTCGGCTTTCTTTCCAGTTTCAGCCTCTCCGAAGAGTAAAGCGCATATCAACTTTTCTTCCATCCCTTTTTCACCCATATCATCAATCAATCAGATATAAATCGCAACCTGCTTCCGTAGAAAATCAGGGTCGAGGATGCCCAGCCAGACCAAGATCTTCAAGGTAAGCACAGTATAGGTTGGGTCGCTGTCTTGACGCCAGAATGGACGCCAGCCGCCATCTTCGCGTTGAGAGTCAAGTATGGCCTGAACTATCTTGTTCACTCGAATATCTTTCAAGTTGTAGCCAGCATCGATTCTCCTTTTGGAGTCAACCAATGATGAAAGAAGCAAATGGGTTAAATTGTAAATATCATTTTCCCTTTTATTGCCAGTAGGTGTAATGTAGTATCCTCTTTCTACGTCAAGAGCTAATTTGTCAAGGAATTTTTCAAATAGCTGAATGCCTTTGAGCCAAACAGTATCTTTTTCTCCATAGATTTCCCTCATCATGAAGAGAATTTGCGCCGTAGAGTCAGGGTCTAACGGGAATCGGTCTCCCCTAAACATTTGCCATCCGCCATCTGGTTTCTGCATTTCTCTCAGCCAATTCAATGCTTTCTTGCATGATTCGCTTTTATCCAGTCCAACACTGCGAAGCAATTCGACAACGTCGGCTGTTAACCAAGTGACACTTTCAGTAGTGCTTAGTTCCATTACGTGTTTGGGAATGGTTAACTTGGGGTTTTCGCTCCATCCCCATTCCTCACGTTGATGTTTTAGAAGGTAATTGACTGCAGATTGAATGTTTAGTCTGTCATGCGGAATACCGCATTTCAAAAGTAATAGTGTATTTCGACAGGTTTCTCTTATGCCCTCAGTTTCTGCATTGAGTTTAGATGGAAAGCCTCCACTTGGCATCTGAGACTTTAACAGATACAAGATCAAATCTTTGCCTTTATTGGTTTCCAACATGTCTAAAAACTTAAGCAAGTGCAGCCTTGTAGTTTCATCACCGTGCAGAAAAACAATTTTTGTGGGATCATATCGTAACCTGATTTAAACCAACTCCTTTCCAATTTTAGGTTCTGTTTTTTCACATTTAAGAGTGCCGTTTCAAGTTTAATCAAGCTACAAGGTGACTTCTAATGTTGACTTCAGCGTAAAAAAATGAGAAGTCCTTGCCATTCTATGATCTTCCTTGTGGGGGTTGTCCAAGTCGCAAATAAATAGGGATTTCAGCGATCGAACGATCGATCGACAAAAACAGATAAGGACCTTCGAAATTGCAGAAAAGTTAGGGATCAGAAAGTACGGCATATCATTTCTCGGTACTCATTTAACTCCTGAAAACATTGAGAAAATGGTTACTTACGTCAATTCATTTCTTACTGCTCCTTTCGGGTTCTGCTATCCACTGGTGACTGATGAGACCACATATCGTTTAGGTAAATCTGTTCCGATGCATTCTGCAGAAACACTCAGGAAAATGGTTGAAAGGATTTTGACGCTTAAGAAAAGCGGATATCAAATAGCCAATACGCTAGCATACATGGAAGAAGTTCTCAGATTCCATAATAATCAAGCTTCAAGATTTCCTTGCAAGGCAGGCGAATATGTTTTCTATATTGACTGGTTTGGCAATATCCACCCTTGTTTCCTAAAGAGCAAGCTTTCCAATTTGCTTGAATATGATGAACATCATCTCTTAAAAAATGCAATGTGTGTCGAATGTTTGGGTGATTGTTTTAGAGAACCATCGTTGCTAGCTTATATATCGTCTCTTCCGCTCATCACCAAGGAAATTGTGTACAATCTTTCTGTCAAGACAAATATACTCTAGTACAGGAAAATTACGTGCATAACAGCAGTCCCAACATTTCTTATCTGTATTGAATTGACCACAGACTAGGCATCGACTGGCTTGATGGCTGCATGTCCATAATCAATGAAGCTCTCCACTGAAAATAAGCAACTACGAGCAGCCATAGCATCTCCTTGTAAAAAGATGTTATGGTCCAACCTAACCAAAGTTCAACATTCAAAGAGCATTGGACTTTGCTAAACATTTTTCTGATACAATAAACCTAGAAATCGGGGCAGTCGAAACTCCCAAGATTTATTACATAATGCAGCTCATGGACTTTATGAACCAAGACGGACAGACATATATGTTGAATTCTGCATGGTAGAGCTCAAGGGGTAAAAGGAATGGGTGAACAAGCGTGGAGTCCTCCGAAATGGATGTATCGAGACAGGCCGCCTCCAAGTGACGACGCCTATTTCGAGAACATGACAAGAGTCATATTCTTGGCAGGATTAAGCTGGAAAATGATTGATCAGAAATGGCCTAACTTCAGAAGAGCCTTCAGGAACTTTTCCATAGATGAAGTCGCAAAATTCAGCGAGAAGGAAACAGAGGCGCTTATGAATGACACGGGCATAGTAAGGAACAGAGCAAAGATAATTGCAGCAGTCAGCGATGCAAAACAATTTCAGAATATAAGGAAAGAGTATGGGTCATTCCGGTCTTACCTTGGCACTCTCGACAAGTCCAACAATTATGCTGGAGTAATTAAGGAGCTTGGCAAGAAATTCAGTCGATTGGGCCCCTCTTCAGCACGTATCTTCCTCTACACCGTTGGGGAAAACATAAAGCGGCCGCAGGAATGATTATCGAAAATTCTACCTTCACAATCCTTTTTCTCTGTCTCCGCCGCTAAGGTGCAATCCAAATTCACAGCTTTTACATCCTGTTTCAAATTATCATCACTCGTCCATTCGCGCGCGCATGTAAACAGAATTATGGCTACGTATAACATGACGAGGTTTTGTTACTGAGCTGTTCTCTGCCTTTCTTCCTCCGTTTTATGAATTGACTTTGAATAGGGCTGAATTTCCTGTAAACACGGCTTTGCGCACAGGTTTGAACGCAGACTCCGCTTGCAAAATCTATCAACTCGCAAGCTCAAAGCGAAGCGCGACACGTCCTTTTCTTTCAAAGGTTCCTATTTCAAGCTCAGTTTACATTCTTGTTCACTCACTCTCGGATGGCGTTCAAAGTGTCAGTTTAGAAAATGTGTATCAAAGTTTGTTATTTCGTTCTTCGTGGAGTGAAAAAATAGACGGGGGTATCCAACTATAACAGGTCCAACGACCTTTAAAGTTGATAGCCCCACGTGCGGCGCGCTCGATCGATCTACACGATAGAACCAAGACTTCCTTTCTACGTCAGCGCAGTCTTTCTAGTGATCAGTAGGGTATGTTTTGCAAGCACAACCCTTGGCAAGCATTAATTGCTGACTTGGGTTAGAATTGTATTCACAATGGTATCCGATTGCTACAGGTAGACATCTCAAACAAGGCTATCATGATGTTCTCTTATGATTCCTTTTCCCCTTCGCTGACGTTTCTGTGCATTTGACGTTTACAGTTTTTGCCAGACGTTTCAGATCATCATCGCTCATCCATTCAGTCTTCAGATACTCGCAGATCCTCTCATCACTTAAGCCAAGTCTTCTCGCTTCCCCAACTGCGAAACGATAAGCCTCAACCTCGGTCGGCCTCTCAACGTATTCGTAATTGTGGTCAAACAGCTCCTTCCCCTCCATAAACTGTCTAACATGAACTAACTCGTGAATCACGTCAAGGTAAATGTCGACTATATCGCCTTTATTCAAATAGTCAGCGCTGATTATAAGGTGACCATCCACTTCGCTCACGCCCATGTAGCCTCTCCGGCCAGCAAACTCGACTCTAAGATTGGCAAGCACTTTCTCGGGTTCTCCTCCAAAGATTCCTCTCACAGCCTCAACCTTCTCAAAACCCTTGAAATAGTCAGTAAACGGCTCTGTTGCAACCTTGACGCTGCGCACTATGTTGACTTTCAATTTTGACTCTATAGTTGCCAGTTCTCCTCGTCGCCATATCTTGAAAGAATAGAATTAGTAAAGTTTATGCTCTCGTATAAGCCTTGACATGTCTAGCATGTTTCACGCAAGGACCATGGTGCCGGAAGACTTCGAATTCGCAGTTCACATCACCGAACAGATGGATTGGCATCTGGCAAAAGAAGACTTCGAGTTCATGAAGGAGCTGGAACCTGATGGATGCTTTGTACTCCTCGCTAACTCACAAAAAATCGGCATCGCGACAACCGTCAGCTTCGACAAAATAGGCTGGTTTGGAAACCTGATAGTCGATGAAGCCCATCGGCAGAAAGGAGCAGGATCATTACTTGTTAAGCACGCCCTCAAATATCTGAAAAGCAAAAACGTGGAAACTGTCGGCCTGTATGCATACACCAACAGAATCCCTTTCTACAAGAGACTGGGCTTTGAATACAACTCAGAGTTCACAGTTCTAAATGGAAAAGCCTTTTCGTCACTAGGCAGGGCTGCTGCAAGAAAGGCTAGAAACCAGGATACACCGAAGATCATCAACTACGACCGCCTTTGTTTTGGAGCCTCTCGAAGAAAATTGTTGGAGCCCATCATCTTAGACCCAGACAACCTATGCTACTTCGCTACTGAAAACGGGCAGATAATAGGATATGCGATAGCCAAAGTGTACAAAGGAATGGCCGAGTTAGGGCCTTTGGTATGTTCGGAAAGTCGCAGTGACATCGCCATCAACCTTTTAAGTACTGTTCTTAACAGATTGGAAGGGTTAGAAGTCTCAATGTGCATTCCAACGAACCGAAAAAGGATTCTTGGCATGTTGATCAATTCAGGTTTCACTGAAAACTTCCGCGTCGCAAGAATGTTTTTCGGTGCCTTACACATTGAAGACTGCATCTGCGCAGCAGAATCATTAGAGAGGGGTTGATTATCAAATTGTCATCCGACCTGTCACGAATAATAGTCGAAGACTTCCTCAAAAACTCATGGCCATGCGTCGAAGCTCTCGTACAGGAACTAGCTACTTTCAAAGGCGACAACAGAACAAGTGTTCACTTATACTACTTCAAGAACGGGCATAAGGAAGAGGCCACATTTGACGGTGGACACTTTTTTCTCAGAGCTTCGGTCGAATACTCAAACCCACAACTCACTGTGGAGGAAGTTCAAGGAATCATAGCTGCGCGCCTGCTTGAAGTCTGCGGAAACCACTTTTACTACTATGGCCTGCATCAAGCCGACAGGAAAGACATTGACCAGATATGTGAAATGTTGAACAATCCCTCTCAAGAGATAATGGTCTCCTTCCTCCTCAACACAGACGAAATTGAGCCAGACAGGTATTCAATGAATCCGCTCAAGGAGTCCATAGTGAATAGTGGCCAAAGCGCTTTTCCCTGTGCAGCAGTCAAAACAGAAAGCTTGGCAATAGATCAGAATTTTGCCCAGAAGTACAATGGGGCGCTCATCTGCAAAGACGAAATTGGCCTCATTGCCCGTCACCTTCAGACCTGCAACAACAGTTACGTGGACATGGTTGACGCAGTGAAATATGAACAGCTTGAAAACCTTTCAAAACTTTTCGGAATAAACCTCTGCGTCTACTCGATGCGTATGCCACTTACAGCACTGGAAAAAGAAACGACCGACGGCCTGTTGCACAACATCATAAAAGAAACCCACGCGGATTACCAAGCAGTCGAATGCTTCTACAAGTGCATGGGCAGAAGCATGAAGAACCTGACCACCCTTCTAACCGTCCCACACTCCGCAAAAGGCTATGCCTCGAAACGTGCAGCCAGAGGGAGAATCTACTTTGAAGGTACAAAACTGAAAAACCTCAGAGTCGACTACAAAACAACACTGCTCTATCCCAACGCAATAGACCCAAGCGACATTAGCATAGCAAAAGCTGATGACAGTCTCGCAGTTTCAGGAGAAAGACTCGTGAACTACAACTTCAAAGAGACCCCTTCTTCACCACAATTCTTCCTCTATTCTCTAGCATCACCAGAAAACGCCGTTCTATGGCACGGAATCGGCGCGTTCGGCGCCTCAGAGCTGTTAAAAAGTTACACGACCACACGGCTCGCCTGCGCCAAAGACCTGTTGATCAAAGATCTGAATAAGAAATATGGAATCACCACCAAGATTCCTTTGCAGTTCAATCTCGTTCCGAAATACATGTGGTTTCACCCAGTACATCGCAATATAGACGCAAGCATAGGCTGCGTTCAAAATCTAAGAGACCTAGCCAACTTGGGCATGAAGATGGAACATCTATCAACCGACCAATACATTCGCAAAGCAAGACTGAAATAAGAAATGCGCCGCGATAAGTTGAGAAAAACCAGACTTCGATAACAGCAAGACTTTTTAAGAGCAGAACGCAAATTCTGAAAGTTGATTTCAATGTTCTTCAAACAAATCAAATACAGAGGCGACAACTTCTCTTACATTATCGCAGATGATATTACCAAAGAAGCTGTAGTTGTCGACCCTAGCTTTAACGCTGAAGCAATAATCCGACTGTTAAGAGATCAGAATTTGAATGTAAAATACATTATCAATACTCACGATCACATCGACCACATTGCAGATAACGAATATATTAAATCAAGTTTCAGCGCAAAAATTGTAGCCCACAAATTGTCTGATGTTAAAAAGGATATTAGCGTTGATGAAGGAGACACGGTGAACGTGGGAAGGATTCGTATCAAGGTAATCCACACGCCGGGACACGCTCCTGACAGCATATGCTTGCTGATCAATGGCAAACTACTCACGGGTGACACTCTATTCGTCGGAGAGTGTGGTAGGACGGACTTGTCAGGCGGAAGCCCCCAGGACATGTATCACAGTCTTCGTAAACTAATCAAGCTTGATGACGCCATCGAAGTCTATCCTGGCCATGATTACGGAGTAAGCCCTCATTCAACAATTGGCTTGGAAAAGAGGACGAATTATACCTTAGAGAACCGTACTCTTGGTGAATTCATCGAGTTCATGAGTCAGCCTTGAATGACAACCACGGCGTTCGAAATTTTCTGCCGTCATATGATGGTCTAAAGGATAAGAATAGGTTTCCTATTAACAATTATCAGGAGGAAAAACAATGGATATGAGTTTACTGTCGCCATGTAACTATTACTGCGGCAACTGCGTTCTCTACAAGAAGAGTAAATGTTTAGGATGTGCAGAGGCAAGTGCGAAAGCTGAAGCCGAAGGAAGAGTTTTCTGTGACGTTTCTCTATGCGCCAAAAACAAGTCATTCAAAACGTGCTCAGATTGCCAGAGCTACCCATGTGAAAAATATGATAAGTCAATATTCTCTGAAAGCTTCATAAAGTGGATCAGAGACAAACTGAAAGAATCACATTAGCCCACTTCAGACGAATCATCCTAAAATTTCCAACCGTTTTTTTATGTGCTGGTGGAGGATTTCACCCACGATTATGAGAGCTTCCGACTGATTTAATATTAAGGCCCAACTAATTAAGTTAGGCACACTGCCATGACGTTAGCGAGATTGAGGCTGGAAGATGTCAGATAAAACCGTCTCTTACCTCCTAGAGACCGAAGTCCCTAGTAACTATTTAGGAAACGTGTTGGGCTTCATTTACCAGAAATATCTACTCCCTCAAAAACAACGCTTCACAAACATCTCCAGAACTGTAGCGGATGGCGAATCCTCCCTTAGTTACACTGTTCTAGACCGACTTGGAAGGCGAAATGTCAAAGTCGAAATTACTGGCATTACCCCAATAAGAGTTAGTATCACCCCGCTCAGTGGCACAGTGTCTGAGCAGGCGATAAATGAAGCCAAACAGGATGTTGCCATCGCGGTGGAATTTTTTGAGGAAGAGATCAGGCAAAACACCTTGTATTTTGCTTGGAGAGAAGGCGAAGAAATAGTTCCCGAAAAAATTTCTGGAAAAGAGAAGAAATCAATCAATCGATTATTTCTTGAAACTCAAGTTTTTCTATTTGTTATCTTCATCAGCCTCGGTTTGTTCTTGTTTCCGATCATGAATTGGATCGCACCAATTGCGCTAATGGCAATTCAATTCGTATTCGTTTTGTATTCATACAAATTCATTGAGAGGATGGCGGATTGGTACATAACTAAAGATAATCCGAGCATACACATATTGGAGTATCGTCTGCCTCTAGAAGAAGAAGAAGCCTTCAGACAGAAGTATCCAAGAGACAAACTAGTTCAGATGAAAAAAGAGGTATATGAGCAGACAATCGCCAAGAAAGGTGAGATTGACTGCGAAACCTCTCGGCAAATATTTTTGAAATATGGGATTGAATGCAACCCTGAAAACTTGTCTGCAAGAAAAGTTAACGTATATCAGCTGGTACAGAAAGTTGCACAGAAATTCGGTTTCCCTATGCCCAAAGTTGTTGTCCCCAACACAATGATCCCTAACGCAGCAGCCTCTGGACCAAGCCCAAGTCGCGGGATAGTCCTAATCACAACCGGTCTTCTTGTCCAACTTGACGAAAGCGAAATCCTCAGCGTGCTGGGACACGAATTCGGCCACCTAAAGGGACGTGACCCCCTGCTTCTTTACGGTTTGATGGCAGGCGAGTTTCTCTTCAGATTCTATGTGCTTTTCGCCCTATTTCCAATCATCTTTTTCTCCTTGCTTTTCTTCGTATACTTTTGGGCAGTTATGACCGTCACATACTTCATCGCCAAATTCTTTGAAGCCAGAGCCGATCTCACATCTGCCATAGTAATCGGACAACCCCAAGTCTTAGCTAAGGCTCTTGAGAAAATAGGTTTCAAAAGACTAATGTATGAACGGATACCTGCCTACCGCATTCAAGAATGGATAAGCTTTGACCCTCACCCCCCAATCTACTTCAGAGTCAATCGACTGACGAAGCTTGAAAATGCAGATAAAATAAAACACCCCCTCGTTCAATCAGCAAAGGAAGTCACGAAAGGTTTCCTCGACAGCTTGTAAGCTTGATAATTTAGAAAAACCCTTTTCAACAATGTTCCATAACTTACTCTTAGACATTCACAGAAATCCCGGTCTCAAGCAGTCATTGACTATTGGTCGTTTAGACGCTGACTAAGATCTGATCCTCTTCCGCTTTCACCTGAAACGCAGGCTCAAGCTTTCCTGCAGGTCCTTTCACCACGTTCCCGGTCTTAACATCAAAAACTGAGCCATGACAGGGACAAGTCACGTTTTCTCCCCTAAGCGTGCCGTCTGAGAGCATGCAACCCATGTGGGTGCAACGATTTCCTATAGCATAATACTTTCCTCCCATGTTGGCAATGAAAACCTCTTTTCCACCTACTTCAACGCCTATCATTTTTCCCTGCTCCAAATCCTTCGTCGAAGCAACTTTCACAAGACCCATCCTCAAAACCACCTCCAGAATTGAACCCAACTAACTATCCACTAGAGACATAAAACATTTACCATTCCATCATCACAAGTCAAACCAATTCCACCTTCAACTCACAATATTAACATAAGCTGATTGTCCAGAAACAAAATTTTTTTCTCGACTGGACAAATCAGCACCGGGCTCGTTAACCCTAACTCCAACATTGTTCAACATTCCATAGTCGCGACTATCGCCGCGGGGATAGTACTGACTATACTACAGGCACTCGAAGCAGCATGCTAAATTGATTAGAGAACCATCGGCAAAGCATGCTTTTTCTCTAAGCAGCTGAGACCGCTTATCTCAACAAATCAGCATCGAGAAGCGTTAACTTAGCCGTCAACATGAATTAACATGGTATTGTCTTGACAATTGCGGCACGGGAAGTTTTGACTATAGTACAGGCACTTAAGTCAATGGCGCCAAAATGGTTGAGGCTATCTGCAAAAGCATGTTCCCTGCCCCTACAATTGAACATCTCTGCTTGGATCAGCACCGCTCCCCTTAACTTCGTGCTCAATACCACAAAATTACGACTTGCCCATTGAAATCGGCATGGAAAAAAGAAACTCGCATGTTTCCGGAAGTCTATCCTTCACCGAAGCGTTTTTATCCAAGGAAGCCCCTGAAAGGGGTCGTCACACTAATTCATGCTTGAATCAAAGCTTTTGAAGGCTTTCAGAAACTGCATGCAAAATTTTTGTGGCAGGAGAAATGAAACATATGCAAATACAATACTTTAAGGATCTATCCTTAAGCCCAGAGATTATGAAGGGCATTGAAGAGCTTGGATTCAACAATCTTTTTCCAATCCAGGCTCAAGCGATAAATCCGCTACTTGAAGGCAAAGATGTCATTGGACAAGCCCAAACAGGGACAGGAAAGACCGCAGCTTTTGGCATTCCAATGATTGAACGTCTGAATCTTAAAGACAACAAGGTTCAAGGTCTAATCTTGGAGCCCACGCGTGAACTTGCCGTGCAAGTATCGGAGCACATGAGTCGAATCGGCAAATATGCAGGGTTGAAAGTGCTGCCAGTTTACGGCGGCGCGCCTATCCAAAAACAGATATACACATTAGAAAGAGGCGTTCACGTTGTGGTAGGCACACCAGGCCGTGTGATAGATCTGCTTGAACGTGGAAGATTGAATCTGGCATTAGTGAGAATTGTTGTTCTCGATGAAGCTGACAGAATGCTTGACATGGGATTCATAGAGGACATAGAATACATACTTTCAAGAGTACCCAAAAACAGGCAAACAAGCCTCTTCTCAGCAACGATAGACCAGACAGTGATGAACGTATGCAACAGATACATGAGAAACCCAGAAAAAATTCTTGTAAGCAAAGACGAAATAGCCCTCACACAGATGAACCAGTACTACACGGTTGTAAATCCTCACAACAAATTTGAAAGTCTATGCGATATACTGAATGAAAACCACATTGGACGAGCAATAATCTTCTGCAAGACGCGTACAGAAACAAGCATACTGGCAGACAGGTTAAGGCGACAAGGATACGACGCAAAACCTTTACACGCCGGTTTCGCTCAGCCCCAAAGAGACTTCGTAGTAAACTCTTTTAGGAATGGAAAACTGAAACTTCTCGTTGCAACTGATGTCGCCGCAAGAGGCTTAGACATCGAGGGCATAACCCACATAATAAACTACGACATACCATTAGACGCACTGGTTTACTTCCACAGAATCGGACGAACAGCCAGAATGGGACGTGAAGGCACAGCCATAACACTTGTGGGTTACGGAGAAATGGCAGAATTAGACCAAATAAAATCCCTGACGAAAACTAACATAACAGAAATAGAATAAAACATTGCGATTTCACCGCATTTATAAGGGACGATTACGCATTATAACAGCGCGGTAGCGTTCTGTTCATGAACAAGGAACAGAGACACAACGCTACACACATGAATCAAAAATAAAAGGAGTGAGAAGGATGACAGAAAATTCGAAAATTGTTTTCATTGGAAGGAAACCAGCAATGAGCTACGTGCTAGCAATCATCACAAGCCTATCAGCATCGAATTCTAAAGAAATAACCCTGAAGGCACGAGGCCAAGCGATCACAACAGCGGTTGACGCAGCTGAAATAACCAGAAGCCGCTTCCTAAAAGACCTAAAGATAAGCAAGATCGCTATCGGAACAGAGCAAATGCCACCCAGAGAAGGCGAAAACAGCGCAAGAATGGTTTCCACAATGGAAATAACGCTTTCAAAAGAGTAGAAAAAACCTTGAGAAACAAAGTATCAATTGGCGAGTATCTCGCCTTTCTTTCTTTGAAATATGAGGTTGACCCCGACAGATTTTTTTATGCATTAAATTCAGCATGGGAGAAGAAGAGGGCCATGTGTGGAGGCCTTTCAATACAATGCCGCAGTAAAATGCAAGACAGGGCTATCTTCTTAATGATGAAAGACTCGAAAGTTGTGTCGCAATTTCCAATACCCAGGAAATTTCTCTTAGAACAAGCCAACCCAATCAAGACTTACAGAAGAACCAACCTCCTCCATAGACGCATAACTAGAAAACCTGAAAGACCATATTCTTCTTACATTAGAGATCTGAAAGTTGGAATGAAAAAGATCAACCTGAAGGCCAAAATTCTGGAAATACCAAAACCAACACTTGTCTTCACCAGATTTGGCAACTATGCCAGCGTAGCCAACGCCTCTGTAACGGATGAAACTGGAACAATCAGATTATCCCTATGGAACGAACAGATAAGCACAGTCTCCGTGGGAGATGTCATTCAAATTGAAAATGCCCACATGTCCTTTTTCAGAGGCGAGCCGCAGTTGCGGATTGGAAAAAATGGCAAGCTCAACATCGTGGAGAAAATGGAATCTGCCAAGCTTGAGAACTAGTTCAATGTTTCCAGCTAGCTTGTTGAATGGTCTTTCTTGTTCTTGAGAACAAGAACTCTAGACAACATGTAAATCACTAACTGAGGCAACTACGACATCAGCTACCCGTTCAAGCATTTCTCGCTGTGCAGATCCCGTTAAGACGCCAATGCAAGCTTTGACCTTTGCGTTTTTTCCCATCTGCATGTCCGACACAGAATCTCCAACCATGACGACTTCATCAGGTCTAGATCCAGTCTGTTTAAAGATTTCAAGTATCATATTCGGCGAGGGCTTTCCGTTCACGACATCGTCACCTCCAACAATCGCATCAAAAAAAGAAGCCATCCCCAGGGCTTTGAATGATGCAACCGTACGCCTATGAGTGTCGGTTGAAGCGACCGCAAGTCTTAACCCATGCCCTCTCAACCGTCTCAGAGTTTCGGTCACGCCCTCCAGCATGACTGAGCCATAGGGCGGCTTCATCGAATCATCGGCTTCATCATAGGATCTTTGAGCCAGCTCTCTAGCCTCACTCCATGAGTAGCCATTCAAATAAAACGCTGCAGCCGCAACCAAAACCTCTTCCCGACGGGGAGCTGTCGCCAAAGGTCCATTATGATCTATCTTCCCTTTTTTCAGATCTACTCCCACAATTTTTCCCCACACTGCGGCAACTTTTTTTCCTACGTGTTTTTGAACAGTTTCCATGCGTGCCATAGCCAATTCAAGTAGCAGTGAGTGTTGATCAACCAATGTGCCGTCCTTGTCAAAAATGACCAACATGCACTCAATTATCTTGTGTCCTGCAACCAATTTTACCAATCGCGTGCACCCTTCGCAAAGATGTCAAAAACTACTTGTTCATTAGCTTCTCATGGTTAGCATATGTCCAGTCAAAATTCCCTTCGTCTAGTCACGTACTGCGGTTTATACTGTGGCTTATGTGCTCAACGCGTGCGCATTCGATCTATCGATCGATCTTCGGTTCGGTTGCGGCCATTTTGAACTTTGAAATCAACCCGTTTTCCGTCGGATCACCAGTGACCAGCACGACATCGGGGCACATTTCATTAGTCTCTTTAATCGCTGCTTTCAATGCTTCTTTGCGGAACATCGGACCGCAATGGACATCTGAAATCTGGGCCAGTAACATCAGATCACAAACGTGGGCTAGTCTCGGCTTGCAAGTATTACGATATAGTCAGCCGTGTCAGCGCACATGTCAGCAGCCTGTTCAATGAATTCAATCAAATCATCAAATATTACCATAGCACCGATGTTCATCTGCTCTCCATATTTGACGAATGAAGCCTTTGTTTTAAGGTAATCACCATCGATTTCATGTTCGATTTCCTCAACTTTCTGGGCACCTAGTATTGCTTCAGCCGGAGCCACCGTAATCTTCTCAATGCAACCCCGCAAAGCATGAGCGCAATCTACCAAAAGAGAAGTCATGTGTACGGTGTTTTCACAGAGTTCTTTCGGAAGTCGGGTGTCTGCAAGCATTTCCATACATCTCGCTGCGTCTTTTACGTGGTCAGCAAGTGTGTCAAGCCGTTTCACAAGATGAAGCAGATCTTCGCGATAATCGGCAAACAAGGCTGCACCTTTGGATAATTCTTTAAAAACTTCTGTCCTAAGCTTATCCACCTCTTCTTCTGCTTTGAAGAGGTTTTCGATGCGTTGCATGGCGTCCGTTTTTTTTCCTTGTAAAATGCTTTGTGTCGCTTGGTGAAGGAGGGTCACGGTGTCAAGGGCTTTTGTTATTTGTTCCTGAGCTAGATCCAGAGCTTTTGTCCTGCGACGTCGTTCAAACCACGCATAACTTCTTTTTTCCAACTCTACATCTCCATTTACATACTTTTTATTGATTGTTTATAACCTTTCTCAAGATTCAGTATCACCTAAATCTCATGCGTCGCCTTCATGCTCAGTTACCCAATAAGCCCTTTCCTTGCCTTTGCCAGACACAAGATATTCCTTCTTAAAGATAGGAACTTCCTTCTTGTATCTTTCCACAGCCTCTTCCAAAACAGAAAACGTTTTCTTACGATGGGAGCCAGCAACTAAAACATACACAAGGTCTTCACCAACACTGAACTTGCCGAGTAAATGATGAATTTGAACGTCTATCACACCCGGCTTCTTCTTCAAGTCATTGCATACGCGTGTCAGTACTTCGTTTGCTTTCTCTTCATATGCCTCCAACTTCAGCATCTCAACTTTTTCACCTTTCACAGTTTCACCGCGAACAACACCGATGAACATGGCAATGGCCCCGACCTTTTCAAACTCAGGTTTGCATTTGACATTGTTTATCAGGTCAAAGAGAGAGAACGTTCCTTTTTTATGTACTCCTGCTCGGTTTGTCAAAATACCCACCGTAATAAAGAATCATTTAGGTTAGTTCTATAAGTGTTCGTTTCTTTACGTAGTCAAGTTGTTTTTATGTATTTTCGCATGTCTTCAGGCGTAGCTGATGGAACTGGCAGGTCCTTCATTGTAAACAAGCCTGGCGGTGCATTGAGTACCTTTGGAATTGCATTTACAATCATTGCTACTGTTCCTATGTCACCGTGCACGCACGGCTGGATTTTCTGATTAATGTTAGGGACGCCCTTAATTGTTATGGCATCATATTCCTCTTCAGCGCCTATGTAGGCTTGGAAATCCAAGACTATGACTTCTCTGTTTTTCATTATGCCTTTTGCTTTCTGTTTCAGACCTGCTACTTCTCCTGCATGAACTTTTATGTCTTTGCTTTCGACAGGCTTTCTGGCGATTACTGGCTCAACTGATTCGACAGCTACCTTATCAGGTTTCCATGCCAGAGCACTGGCAATCATTGCGATGGATTGTTCAAGTCCAACATGTCCAGTAATCTGTTTCTTCTCGATTTTCCGCTGGAACTCTTCAACTGTTAGGCCTGCGCCTATCTTTATCTGGAACGGTAGTCGTCTTGTGCCAGCGTTCATAATTCTTGTCGCCTCAATTTTTTCTGTTTTTTCACAAGCGGCAGTGAGCGTTATTACAAGCGTATCCATCAAGAATCCCGGATTTATCCCCGTGCCCAAGACTGTAACATCATGTTTTTTAGCCAACGCATCGAGTTTTTCAGCAAGTTTCGGTTCGGATATGTAGGGGTATGATAGTTCTTCGCAAGTTGATATAACGTTGACATCGTGTTCCACGATTGACGCTATCTGCGGATATGTGTCTTTAAGGAAGGATGAGGTTGCGTGGACCGCGATGTCTGCCTCTACATTTGAGAGTACAGCCTCCAAACTGTATGAAATTTTCACTCCGACTTTTCTTTTCAAGCCTAAGACTTCGCCTAAATCTTTCCCAACTTTGTCGTTGGCTACGTCTATTGCACCTACTACGTCTATTCCTTCTTTTTCCAGCAGAAACTTAGCGATAAGACCGCCAACGGCACCTACTCCGTATGATATTACCCTTATTTTCTCCATGGCTGCCTCATTCTTCCATGTGTTCATTCTTTACTGTTTTTCACGATATAAGAGATATGCTCGAACAGTGCGCGTCTTGGATGTTTGGTTAAAACCTTTACATTTGTAAACTTTTATATCTGTGACAACGCCCAGTAGTAGGGAGGACTTAAGAATTGGGAAGCTCAGGAACCAGTGTTTCCAAAGAAGTTCTTGAAAGGCTTCTGGATATTGAAAAACTCAAATATTGCTTTGACTGCGGCATTTGTACGGCCAGCTGTTCAATGGCCGAAATGTTGAAAGAAGAGTATAACCCGAGAGAGCTTCTGGAAAAGATCTTCCTAAACTCTGACAATGTTTTGGCTTCAGACGAGCTATGGTTCTGCGCTTGGTGCTATAGATGCTACAAACGTTGTCCTCAAGCATTAAGACTGCCTGAAATATTTTTGGTCATGCGCTCGGCTGCCCTGGAACAAGGACTTAGGCAGCCTTTTGAGAGAGCGCTTCAGAAAATTGTGAAGAAGGTTCCTCTCCCTCTTGTTACGACGTTAGTATGTTTTCATCCTGAACGTGCGGGACTCGACAATGAGGAAGTTCTAGGGAAAATCGAGCAAATGCGTGGAGAATGGTTCAAGACGAAGAAAGGAGAGAGGTCAGCAAGGGCTTCTTTAGGAAAGATTGCCGTCATAGGTTCTGGACCTGCCGGGCTCACGGTTGCGTATGAATTGAGCAGAAAAGGATATCCTGTCACGATTTTTGAGGCTTTGCCTGAGCTTGGCGGTATGTTGAGAAAAGGTATACCTGAATATCGTTTGTCCAGCCAAGTTTTGGCCAAAGAGCTTCGATTCATAAAAGACCTAGGCGTAGAAGTCAAGATGGGTACAAAAGTTGGTAGAGACTTGTGTTTTGAGGATTTGCATAAAGAAGGGTACAAGGCCATCTTTGTAGGTGCAGGTGCTCACAAGAGTCAACACTTGAAGATTGAAGGTCGAGATTTGGAGGGAGTAATTCATGCTCTTGACTTTTTATGGGATTCCAATTCTGGTAAGAAGACACAGGTTGGAAGGAATGTCGTTGTGATCGGCGGTGGAAACGTTGCGGTAGACGCTGCAAGAACCGCTTTGTGTCTTGGAGCAAGCGAAGTAGCCATTTTATATCGAAGGTCAAGGGACGAGATGCCTGCGAACCTGTGGGAAGTTAAAGAAGCAGAGGATCAGGGTGTAAAGATCGAATTTCTCGTATCACCCAAAAAGATCTTAGGCGAAAAGGGAAAGGTTTCTGGTATAGAATGTGTCCGTACACAGTTGGGTGAACCAGACGAGACAGGCAGAAGAAAAGCGGTTCCGATAGAAGGTTCAGATTTTAAGCGTGAAACTGACATGGTGGTTCTGGCGATAGGCGAATCTCCAGATCTAGAGTTTTTGCCGAAAGAAATTGAGCTGAATGAGGATGGCACGGTTTGGGTTAACCCTGTCACCATGGAAACCAGCCTGCGAGGTGCTTTTGCAGGCGGAGACGCTGTGACTGGACCCGCGTCGGTGATAGAAGCGATTCGAGATGGAAAACGCGCCGCAGAATCGATTGAAAACTACTTGAAATCTTTGAAGGGGGGCTGAGGTAATGGCTGAGAGCAAGGAGTCGGGACCTAAGCAAGATCCAATTCGTATCGGAGTTTACGTTTGTCATTGCGGTTTAAACATTGCCGGTTCAGTGGATTGCGCTGAGGTTGCAAAATTTGCCGCTACTTTGCCGCATGTTGTTTTAGCGCAAGATAATCGCTATACATGTTCGGATCAGAGTCAAGCGGGAATAAAGAAGGATATTAAAGAACATAGGCTCAATCGTGTTGTGGTAGCGTCATGTTCGCCGCGTCTTCATGAGCCAACGTTTAGGAAAGCCTGTGAAGAGGCTGGGTTGAACAAGTACCTTTTTGAAATGGCTAATATACGTGAGCATTGCAGTTGGGTTCATCTTTATGATCGGGAGGCCGCTACGGCGAAAGCTAAGGACCTTGTAAAGATGGCTGTGGCCAAGGCTGCTTTGCTTGAGCCAGCGGAAGAGGTTGAAGTGCCAATTGCTCGGAAAACATTAGTCATCGGTGGCGGGGTAGCCGGCATCCAAGCTGCTTTAGACCTTGCTGACACGGGTTATAAGGTGTATCTGGTTGAAAAGGAACCTAGCATTGGCGGAATGATGGCTCGCATAGATAAGACTTTTCCAACAATGGACTGTTCTATTTGCATTCTTGCGCCTAAGATGTCTGATGCAGGTCATCATCCCAACATTGAACTGTTTACCAACAGCGAAGTTGTTGAAGTAAGGGGGTACATTGGCAACTTTCATGCTAAAGTGTTGAAGAAACCGCGATACGTGATAAAGGATTGCACAGCATGTGGAGAATGTGTAAAGGTCTGTCCAGTGATCGCCCCGAACGAGTTTGACGTAGGTTTAGCCATAAGACACGCCATTTACACGCCATTTGCCCAAGCAGTTCCATCCACGTACATAATTGACATGAACTTGTGCCTCAACAAAGAAGGCGTCATCGTCTGCGACAAGTGCATAAAGGCATGCGAGAGACAGGCCATAAAGTTCGAGATGAAACCAGAAACTGAAGAACCTGAAGTAGGCACAATAATAGTAGCCACAGGCGCAGACGTGTTTGACCCGTCTGGCTTGCCAAACTATGGCTACGGCAGATTTCCAAATGTTATCACGTCGCTTGAGTTTGAGAGATTGATCAATGCCGGCGGCCCATCTGGCGGACATTTGATAAGGCCGAGTGACATGCAGATTCCTAAACGTGTAGCGTTCATTCAATGTGTTGGCTCTCGTTCCGACAGGAACAGCAGACTATATTGTAGCAATGTCTGCTGTATGAACACGATAAAAGACAGCTTGCTGATTAAGGAGCATTGGCCTGACACTGAGATTTACGTTTTCTATATTGATATAAGGGCTTATGGTAAAGGTTTTGAAGATTTGTATCAACGAGCGAGAAAGGAAGGGGTTATTTTCATCCGCGGGCTTCCAGCTGAAATTGTTGAGAACAAGAAAAACCACAACGTTTGGCTTATCGGTGAAAATACGCTTCAGAAGAAATTATACAAGATAGATGTCGACATGACTATTCTTTCCATAGGTTTGGAGGCTAGGAAAGACAGTGAAATTATCCAGCGTCTGCTGACGCTTTCCAGAAATCAGGATGGATTCTTTCTGGAGGCGCATCCGAAGCTGAGGCCGGTTGACGCTGCGACAGGTGGAGTGTTTTTCGCTGGTTGTGCTGAGTCTCCTAAGGACATAAAGGACAGCGTGACTCAGGCAAGTGCGGCGGCGGCTCGAGCGGGCATATTGATGGCTAAGGGAAAAGTGACTGTTGAGGCCATTACGCCTATTGCTTATGCTGAAAAATGTAAGGCTTGCGGGCTTTGCGTGAAGGTTTGTCCTTACAATGCAATAACTTTGAACAAAGATTTGAAGCGTGTTGAGATCATTGAGGCTGCTTGCGGCGGATGTGGAACGTGCGCTGCAGAGTGCAATTTTGGTGCTCTTACTCAGAAGCACTTTACTGATGAGCAGATAATTGCGCAGATAGACGCGGTGACAGAGCATGATGCAGAAAAGAAGATTGTTGCTTTTTGCTGCAACTGGTGTTCTTATGCTGGTGCGGACTTTGCAGGAGTAAGTAGAATGCAGTATCCACCGAATGTGCGTATAATACGAACGATGTGTTCTGGCCGCGTGGCTCCGAAGTTCGTTGAAAGAGCGTTTGCAAGGGGGGCTGCGACCGTCTTGGTAACTGGTTGCCACTTGGGAGATTGTCATTATATAAATGCTAATTATCAAACACAGAAGCGTGTGGAGGCGTTGTGGAAGAAAATGGAGCAGAATGGATTGAATAAGGAAAGGTTGCAGCTTCTGTGGGCTTCTGCGGCAGAAGGAGAAAGGTTTGCCTCGAAAATCCGTGAAATGAAGCCAATAATAGAAAATGTCAAGCCGGAGGAAATTGACAAGGCTAAGAAGGTTTTTGAGAAGGCTTTAGGAGGAAGCTAAGGTATGCCTGAAAGAATTCGCCACGCACCGCTTGACAGAGAAAAGGTCAAACCTGCAAATGCGGAAATCCACCTGTTCAAGGATGAATGCAAGGGCTGCGATTATTGCATAGAGTTTTGTCCAAAGAAGGTTCTGGAAGAATCAGACGAGATAAACGCTAGAGGTGTTCACCCGCCGAAAATTGTGGATGAAAGCAAATGTGTTATCTGCAGTTTTTGCACTGCAGTCTGTCCGGATTTTGCAATTTTTGTTGTTGACAAGTCAAACAAAGGAGGAAAATAGAATGCCCAAGATAAAAAGTGCGCTTGCAGGCGCCCATTTCATGAACGGCGACGTAGCATGTGCGGAGGGTGCGATAGCGGCTGGTTGCAGATTTTTCGCGGGCTATCCGATCACGCCGGCAACAGAGATCGCTGAACATTTGTCTCAGAGGATGCCTGAACTTGGCGGAATTTATGTGCAAATGGAAGATGAGATCGCTTCTATGGCCGCGGTGATAGGCGCTTCCTATTCGGGATTAAAGGCTATGACGGCTACTTCTGGGCCTGGATTTAGTCTTATGCAGGAAAACATTGGGCTGGCTGTTATGACGGAGGCTCCATGCGTTGTCGTTGATGTCATGCGGGGCGGACCTAGCACTGGACAGCCTACACTGCCTGGACAGCAGGATGTGATGCAGGCTAAATGGGGTTCGCATGGTGATTATGGAATTATAGCGTTGACGCCTTCTTCGGTTCAGGAAATGTTCGACTTGACCGTTGAGGCTTTCAACCTGTCTGAAGCTTATCGTGTTCCAACCTTGTTGATGGCGGATGAGATTGTGGCGCACATGTGGGAAAAAGTGGTGATCCCGCCGCCAGATAAGATAAAGATAGTTAACCGTAAGAAACCGGATGTGCCACCTGAAAACTACGTACCGTTTATGCCAGACGATGACTTGGTTCCGCCAATGGCCTGTTTTGGAGAAGGATACCATTTTCATGCCACAGGCTTGACTCATAATGAATATGGATATCCGCAGACGTCGAGTTCTGAAGTTCAATCTAGGCTGGTTAAGAGGCTTTGTGAGAAGATACAGATGAATTCGGACAAGATAATAAAGGTTGAAGAAGTTATGTTGAAAGATGCGGATGTCGTGGTTGTTGCTTATGGAATTGTTGCAAGGGCTGCATTGAGCGCGATAAGAAAGGCAAGGGAGAAAGGTGTGAAGGCGGGGCTTCTGCGGTTAATTACACTGTGGCCTTTTCCCGAAAAAAGTGTTACAAGGGTTGCTGAACAGGCAAAGGCGATTGTTGTTCCTGAAATGAATTGTGGGCAATTAGTTCGGGAAGTTGAAAGAGCGGCCAAGGAGACGCCAGTTGTTTTTCTTTCAAAGTTGGGTGAAGAACCTCACACTCCAATGGAGATTCTTGAGGGAATAAGGAGGTGCAGTTAATGGTTCAGGAGATGATGCATCCGTTTTCAAGGTATTTGAGAGCCCAGATGATGCCGCACATCTGGTGTGCGGGCTGCGGTAATGGTGTTGCGCTCAACTGTTTTGTTCACGCATTGGACGAGTTACAAGTGGATTTGGACAAGCTAGTTGTTGTGTCGGGCATCGGCTGTATTGGGCGGAGCGCTGGCTACACAAATGTGGATTCATTCCATACGACGCATGGACGTGCGTTGGCTTTTGCGACTGGAGTGAAGCTTGCGAATCCAGAGTTGGAGGTTGTGGTCATAAGCGGAGATGGTGACCTTTTTGCGATAGGTGGGAACCATTTTATTCATGCGGCACGGAGAAACATCGGAGTCAAAGTGCTGTGTGCAAACAACTTTAATTATGGTATGACTGGTGGGCAGCAAGGTCCGACAACGCCTCTTGAGTCGATAACAACGACGAGTCCTTATGGAAACATTGAGCATCCCTTTAATCTGGTGCATTTGGCGGCAGCATCGGGCGCCACTTATGTTGCCAGATGGACTACTTTACATGTGCGCAGGTTGACGCAGTCTATTAAGAAGATGCTGCAAAAGGAGGGGTTCTGCTTCGTTGAGGTGCTTTCGCCTTGCCCTGAGATTTTTGGTCGTTATAACAAGATGCGTTCAGGTCTTGAGATGATGGAATGGTTCAAGAAGGCTTCAGTTGTTGAGAGTTTTTCAGATCCGTCAAAGGCAGAGATCACAGCGGAGAGGATTGTCGTGGGCGAGTTTGTTGACATAGAAAGGCTGAGCTACGAGAAGCTGCTTCATGAGAAAATATCTAAGATCAATGAGAAAGCAATGGAAGGGGTGAGTTGAGATGCGGGTTGAGGTTAGGTTTGCGGGTTTTGGTGGGCAGGGAATAATTAAGTCTGGGATAATTGTGGCGGCTGCAGCGTGTATCCATGGCGGTAAGAATGCTGTTCAGACGCAGTCTTATGGTCCTGAGTCAAGGGGTGGAGCGTGTAAGTCTGAAGTTGTGATGTCTGAGGAGGATATTGATTTTCCGAAGGTGGTTGAGCCTGACGTGTTGGTTGTGATGTCTCAGCATGCCTATAATGAGTACACTGAGAATGTTAAGTCTGGTGGTACTGTGATTATGGATCCGGACATGATTCCTCATGAGAAGGATTTGAAGAATGTTAGGGTTTTCCGTGTTCCGGCTACGAAGATTGCGGAGGAGCTGGGGAGGAGGATCGTTGCAAATATCGTTATGATAGGGGCGTTTGTCGCTGTCACAGGCTTGTTGGATGAGAATGCTGTGAAGGAGTCGATTACGGAGAATATACCTAAGGGCACAGAAGAGTTGAATTTGTCGGCTTTTGAAAAAGGTTTTGAATACGGAAAGTCTGTTAAAAGTTAAGGTTTATTCGGTCTTTTGGGTTTGTGGTTGAGATAGTTGTGTTACGACTTTTGATGCTCTGATGCCGACGTGGCGTAATGGTGCTATTTTTTTCGCTTCGTTGTATACGTCTGAGGCTATTTTTCCGAGCACAATTTCCTGTGCAAGCTGATCCAGTGTGAGTGCTGCGGCCTTTTCTTTCATGATTTTGTTCATGATCGTGCGGAGGGTTTTCTCTTGTGATGTCCTGATTCTTGAAAGCGTGAAAGCGCTGACTGCGACTCGCAGTTTGTATCCGTCTCTTGTTGTAATACTGAATAAGCCATCGACTTTTGTTGTCCTTCTCCTGACGAGGCTTCGCAGGTAGTCACGTGAGTATTCATGTCCTTTGAACATTGTTTTTGCTGTTTTGCCTTCGATTTCGGTTATTTGGAAGTACATTTTGAGGTATTGGTGCGAGAAGTCGTTCGTAATGTCATAAAGTGTTGAGTCAATCACTCTGCCAACCAGTTTTTCTGGTGCGTCAGATGGCACCGCGCCTAACTCGACGTTTCCGAAGTATGGTGGAGCCATGACCATGTACCATTGTTTGCTTCGCCATTTGTCGCGCACACGTTTTGTTTTTGAAGACAATTTTATCCTCCGAATGCAGCTTCAAAGTGGGTATCATAGTATTAAAAGTTTTACCGTTTATAACCTATTTTCTTGATACCGCCCATGTATTTGCTTAAAGCTTCTGGGACGTTAACTGAGCCGTCTTCTCGCTGGTAGTTCTCAAGTATTGCAACGATTGTTCTGCCCGTGGCTAATGCTGTGGAATTCAAGGTGTGCACAAATCCTTTAGGTGCTTCTCCTTCCTTTTCCCTGTATCTTATGTTCAGCCTCCGCGCTTGGTAATCTGTGCAGTTGCTGCATGAGATTATTTCTCTGTAGGCGTTTTGCGCGGGCATCCATACTTCTATGTCATATTTCTTAGCTGCAACAGTTCCAATGTCTCCTGTGCACACGTTTACGACGCGGTAGGATAGACCGAGTTTTTGAACGAGATCTTCGGCGTTTTGTATGAGTTCTTCATGTATTTTCCACGAGTCTTCAGGTTTGCAGAAAACGAACTGTTCGATTTTGTTGAATTGGTGTGTTCGGAAGATTCCTCTGGTGTCTTTCCCGTGTGCACCGGCTTCTTTTCTGAAGTTGGCACTGATTCCGGCAAATTTGAGGGGTAAGTCTTCTGCTTTTAGAACTTCGTCCATGTACATTGCTGCCATCGGGTGCTCGGAAGTTGCGATTAGGTAAAGGTCTTCGTTTTCGATTCTGTAAAGTACTTCTTCGAAGTCGCTTAGGGCTACTACTCCTTCGTAGGGTTTCCGCCTCATGAGGTAGGGCGGTTCTATGGGTGTATAGCCTTTCTTGACCATTTCATCCAGTGCGAAGCTGATTAGTGCCACATCCAGTAGGACGGCTTCTTTTTTCAGGTAGAAGAATCTGGCTCCTGCGATTTTTCCGGCTCTTTCAATGTCTATTATGTCTAAGTTTAGGCCGAGGTCTATGTGGCCTTTGGCTGGGAATTTGAATTTGGGTATTTTGCCCCAGGCTCTGATTTGCATGTTGTCATTTTCGTCTTTTCCCACAGGGACGGTTTCGTTTAGCAGATTTGGAAGTCGCATTAGAATGTCGTGCACTTTCTCTTCGTGTTCGTTTACTTGTTTTTGCAGCGTTGTGATTTCTGTGTCGATGTTTTTTGCTTTTGTGATTTCGCGGGTTGCATCTTTTTCCTTCTTTTTTGCCATGGCGATCTTGGTTGTTATCTCTTTTCTTTCGTGTCTGAGTTCGTTCAGTCTGGTTAGGCCTTGGCGCCATTTCATGTCGTATTCAATGAGTTGGTCTAGCATTTTCTGGTTTTCAGGGTCTCCTCTTTTCTTCAGGTTGGTTTTTACGAGTTCTGGGTTTTCACGGATAAGTTTGATGTTCAGCATCTTTCTCACTTGTAGCCTCTAAGTGTAGCTTTGAGTTGTCTATTTAACCTTACGATAAAAGCTAATGCTTGCTAAATTGTGTCTGGCGGTTTGCTTGGCTTCTGGTATGGTTTGGGGTTTGCGTTGTTTTCAGTTTTCGAAGTGCTGGTGTGCGGTATTTATAAAAGGGAATTGTGTTAATGTAGATTATTGTAAAGCTTGGAAAATTATGGCTGAAGAATCTAAGGATGCTGAGTCGGTTTCGCCGGAAAAGCTGTTGATTGATAATCCGTCTAGCTTTCAGTTTCATGCGGCTTATCTGGCTTATTCTGACAGTTTTGACAGAACATCTAATCCTGAGAGTAGGAAGCGGTTGAATGAGAGCATTTTGGCTCTTCAGCAGGGTCAGATAGATTTTTCGACTTTTTACAGGAATATTAGTCAGTTTCGGTCGGAGGATAGTTTTCAGCATGACTATGGTCGGGCTGTTATTAAGACTCAGAGGAAGCGGGAGTGGCGTAGGAAGACGCAGAAGCATGAGAGGATTGTGCGGCACAAGAAATGATTTTGCGTGTATGTGGCTTAACGAGCCTGTAGTATATTCAGCACTATTCCTGTGGCGATAGTCTGGACTATGATGCGTTGGGCGATGTTAATGTTAGGGTTAACGGAGTCGGTGCTGATTTGTCTGGACATTTCGGAAGGTTGGGGTGGGCTTGTTCTGATAATGGCTATGTCAACTTTGTGGGCTTCGGGCTTGTTATAGTTGTTGGGCCTCTATCGTTTTTTCTGAGCGCCTTGCTGGGGTGCGTGCTAATGCGATGTGCTGCGGGAACTTTGAGAGGTCTGTGCCTGCTTATAGTTCGTAGGCTAGGTCGTTTTTTTTGGAAGAGTCTTCGCTGGGCTGGGTGTTGTGTTTGTTGGTTCTGTGGAGATCGTAGTATGGTGAATACTTATGCAGCGGCAATAGTGAACACTATAGGCGTGGTGGCATTGTTTTTGTCTGAGCTTGGGTCTGATTTTTCTGGTCAATCGGGAGTTCTCTTGGCATTTCAGTTTTGCAGGGTGCATTAGGTATTCTGGGTTCTTAGTGATTTCATGGCTTTTAGAAAGTTTTCAAAGTTGGGGCTGGTTGTTCCTCCTTCCGGTTCGACGGTTAGTGGTCCTTGGTATTTCCATTTGTTTTTGATTGTGTCTAGTGCTTCGTAGAAGCTGAAGTTTGAGCGGTCTAGAACCCATTTTTCTTTTTTCAGGGTTCCGCGTAGGTGAATGTTGGCGATTCTGTCGGTTATTGATTTGAATGCGTTTAGTTCATCGTATAGTGCTGTCCATCTTAGGTCTACTGTTATGGTTTTGAAGGATTTAATCAGAGAAAATGGTGTTTGCCCTTTTAGGTGTGTGGGGATGTTTTCTACGGAGGCTTTGACTTTGGGGTATTGCGTGGCTATTTCGGAGAGGGTTTTCTTTAGATGGTTTATGTTGAATTCTGTTTTCCAGGTGTCCCAGAGGTGGAATACGCAGACTTCTGCGTCTAATTCGGTTGTGAGAAATAGAAAAAAATAAAAAAAATAACCAACAGATTAATATAAACGCAAAGGGAAGAAAGCTGTGCGAGACCCAGCAATCTCACTTTTTCTCTTTCCTTTTTTGTATCTAATACTAGTATACAGCGTAGCTGCTCTGTTCTTGCGGCAAACTAATCAGGTCTCAGCCTCGTGAAAATGTTTCTGCTTTTCAGTGCGTAAGATGTGTGATAGGTAAAGTTTTATCCCAACCCGAACCCAACCCAAACAAAAAAAGAGGGTTGGTCATTTCCCCTATTTTATTAGTTTCATGCTTTCTTCCAGAGTCATAGCCATTTTAAATTCAGTTGTGTCTTGTATGCTAATCCATTTCATAACGACTGGTTACATGAGAAATTTTTGAAAAGCCTCGAGAGTCTGGGCTTCATACACCATGACCAGTAGGTGTTCTGGATAATAGTTGGCTACAAATTCTATAAAATCGTAGACGTCATACCACTTGAATCCGAAGTACAAGACCCTTATCTTTCTGTAGACTTCTCTCCAAATCACGCCTAATGAATCATAAGGTTGTTTGAAATAGCATTGCCAGAGGTTCATAACAAAAATGTTCATATTTTCTGTAATCCTTCCCAGTTCATGAAGTGGAAATTCTGCATGACCCCCCTTTTCCCAATAGAATGAGGTTAGCAAGTTCCATAAACGACTTCTTAGCTCGTCATCCATAGAATCCACTTGGATTTCTGTTTTCGGTTTCGTTAAACCACGTCTTTCAGAGAATCTTTTCAACTCCAGCAGATCCTTCTAGATACTACCAACCAATGAAATAAATGCTTATTCGTTTCATATTCTCCCATCTTTCCCCTAAGCACTACCTTTCTTTCTCTTTCACCCTACAATATACTGCCTGAAGTATTTCTCTTTCTTTCTTTAGTGCCTTGCGTCACTACGTACGTCTTTTCTCAGCAGCAAGGCACTCTCCTACGTCCGTACCAGACTACGAACCAAGTAGTGCTTATAGCACCCCTTGTGTGTTGCCTCGTCAGAGCGGACTAGCGAGCAAGAAGCACTACAAACCAGAGGCACAGTACCACGATCCAGTATCAACACACACAAGATAAAACTTTACCCCCAAACCCAAACCCCAAACCCAAACCCCAAACCCAAACCCCAAACCCAAAGAAGACAACTCTTTAGAACTGGTGAGAAAATACTTAGAAAGCTAAGACTCTGTTTTTTGGGTGAGGGCTTGAAAATCGCGCGCTGGCTTGTCCCTAAATTGGCTAATGTTTATTTTTGGGTTGGGGTCTCGTATTTCTTGAGTCACGTCCAAGCTTAGGAGGTGAATCCTAGCGGGACAAGATGAACACGAGACCCTTGA
>Ga0172366_10000447_pt1 | contig 29535 bp, 24 predicted proteins | sample LakKivSesite69cm_FD_114533 | JGI IMG/M metagenome (GOLD analysis project Ga0172366, IMG submission 114533) | Sediment microbial communities from Lake Kivu, Rwanda - Sediment site 69cm | ecosystem: Environmental > Aquatic > Freshwater > Lake > Sediment | place: Rwanda: Western Province, Lake...
TCTCCTGAGACAACGCCGTGCCCTATTCGACCTTCTGCTCGCCCTTGCCGCGATCCTGTTTCTCCCTCTTGCTCTTGGCCGCCTCTGCCTGGTCCCTGGCCCTCAAGCCCACCAACCAGCTATTGACGTAGTCCCGGGGCTGGAAAGGACACGTGACTATCACCCTTATGTCGTCGGGCAGTTCGATCCGTCGCGACAGATCCATGAACAGAGCCCCAGTCTCGCCCTCCCTGAGCGACTCGCCCACCCTCTTGCCCACGAACTCGTCACGTTCCCGCAGGCTCTCCTGCATCCATCCAGCCATGGCCTGCACCCCTGACGTGTCCTCGCCCCGGCCGGCGTACAGCGAATCCTGGATCCTCTGCATCCATGACATCGTCTCGAGAACGAGCTCCGGGCTCTCTGCCTCTATCAGCTCGGCCCCGGAATCCAGCAGCTTCTTGACGATCCTGTGCTGGGCGGGATCGGCGATCCCAAGCATGTCCAGATGCCGCTTGCCTGAAACCCCGATCGATTCCAGGTAGATCTTCTTGATCCTGACCCCCAGCGCCGACAGCCTTGAGTCGACGTACGTCCAAAACTCCTTGGCCTTCTCATCATAGTCCTCGGGAAGCCGAGGGTCCATCCCCAGCAGATCCTCTTTGGTAAACATCCTCGGAACGCGGAGCAGCGTTCTTGCCATCCTGATCAGTCCGCGATTTCCCCGGGCCGGATAAAAATCAAATCCCGGCTGCGCCGGCCGCCGATCTTGCCCAGAATTCCCGCGTGCGGGCGATTAGGTCCTCCGTCGCCTTCAGCCTCACCCCCTCATCCCTCCACCAGCTCGGGGCGCTTCCGAGGTAGTATCTACAGAACCTCCGGTCAAACACGTAAAGGGCGGCCTTGTCCTCGCTGCTCCTATGCGCCCTCCCTGCCGATTGAACTATCTTGGTGACGGCGGGGAGGTAGTAGAAGTAATCTCTCCCTTTGCCCGGGAACTTGGCATTGTAGTACTCCATGCCCAACTTGACCATGTCGGAGATCCTGTCAAGGGGCAGCCCGAAGATCGCGATGGCCCTCACCAGCCCTGGGAGGTCCAAGCCCTCACCCAGCGAGCCGCCCATCACCGCCAGAACGCTGCGGTTCGACTTTAGCGCGGACTCGACCTCCTCTCTCTTGGTTGAAGCCCGCTTCTCAACGAGGAGATCGTCCGATGCGTACAGGGCAAGTATCTCGTTCATCACCTCGTAGGAGGGGAAGAAGAACATGCATCCGCCCGGCGTATGGGCTTTGACGGCCAACAGCTTCTCCAGGATCGCCCGGTACATCCCCTCGCTCCTTGCCTTCCACGCGAGCGAGATCGTGTCGTCGAGGAACAAGGCGCGGTTTGCTTCCGGGAAGATGTTCGGGAACTCCTTGTGGGGTGCGGAGGGAATGCCGAGGATGTCCCTGTAGTATCCCCCGGGCACCAGTGTGCCCGACATCAAAACTGCGCCCTTAGCCGCCGTGGACTGCCCGGGATCGAGCACGCTTGACGACAAAGGGGCGGGGTCTAGGCACCTTATCTCCAACCTCCTCACCGATCTCCCCTTCGCGCTACGAGACAGTACGCAGAATCGCTCAAACGCACGATCGCTGCACAGCAGAAACGGTCGTATGAATGAGCTGGCGGTCGCAAGGTTCGATGTGGGCTGTTGGCCCTCTGCTATCTTGGACTCCAACACCGCCTCCCCCGCCCCCTCAAGGCTCTCGATCGGTCCCTCCAATGAGCTGACGCCAGCCCTTGCCATGAAGGCCCTCGCCAGGCCGCAGGGGAGGTGTTTCCCCTCCGGTGCGAACTTGAACCGCTCAAAGAAACCGGAGAAGGCAAGCAGGAAGTCCTCGATGCCCTTGGAGGAAATGCCGATCTTTCCGAACTCCTCAGAGTACTTCCTTGCCTCCTCGATCGCGTAGTCGATCCTGGTTTGGGAAATGCCGTGGGAGAGGGACTCCCTGCAGAACTTCGGAAGGTTGTGGGCCTCGTCGCATATCAGGATGCACTTCCCCATCGAAACCGACAGGGACCTGAGAATGCTCTGCGAGACCACCGGATGAAAGGAGTACCAGAAGGTGCCGACCACCACCTCCGAGCTCTTTGCCGCCCATTTCAGGACCTCATAGAGGCAAAGGGGCGAGCTCCCCGACTCCTTCTCCACCCCCTTGGCCATCCGTTCCAGCAGGTGGGGAGGGGGCATTTCCTGCAAGATCTTCCGCTCTAGCTCCACGGCCGCCTGGGATTTCCTGCGCCTGGCGGACTCCGGGCGTGAGGGAGCCGACCCGGGGTCTTCAGGGTTCTCATAGAGCGCCCTGTAGTATGGGCAGGCCCAGTTCTTCCTCCGCAGCTCACAGGCCTCCAGAAGCTCGCGGTACCCCAGTTTCTTCAGATCGCCGTCCCTGCAGAGGTCCGCCTTGCTCGCGAAGGCGGTTGCCCTGAAGCCCGTCCCATTTCGGGCGTTTATCATAGTCAGTTCCTTGAGGATTATCGGGATCTGGTTCTTCCTGTTCACGGCGTAGAGTATCTTCCCATCCTCGGGAAGGTTCGGCAGGGCTGCCAGGAGGGCCGCCAAGGTCTTGCCGATTCCGGTGGGCGCATGGGCCAGGCATACACCGCCGGAGGAGAGCGCTTCCCCGAAGTACTGGATCAGATCAGCTTGTCCTTGTCGGAGGGGATATGGGCTCTTCAACCCTGGCAAGGCAGTTCAATGTCTGTGCCCTGCGTCAGAAGAAATGTCTCTCTTCCTGCCCATGCACTCAACTCTGCCAAAGATTTTTGTAACCCGACATCAAGCCCTTGGCCGATGATCGCTTGAAGCGACCCGAGAAGCTTGTGCTGATAGGCCTTGACGCCCCGATAGCACCCAGGATCCTAGAGTTCGCCAGGAAAGGGGAACTGCCCGCCATCGCGGCCCTGATCCAGAAGGGAACAGTCGCAGCAAACTGCATGGTGCCCTTTCCGACCATCACCCCCCCGAACTGGATCACAATCGTGACGGGGGCCTGGCCCGGGACCCACCAGATCACCTGCTTCAATACCTACAACCCGGGCGACCCTCTCGATTCGACCCGCCCGGCCTTCGACATCAGGGAATGCGAGGCTGAACTGATCTGGAACAAAGCTGCGGAGGCCGGCAAGAAATCAATCGTTCTGAACTACCCGACGACCTGGCCACCCATGGTCAGATCGGGCTATCAGATAGCTGGCGCTGGGCTCAGCTTGAACGAGTGGAGATTCGAAAACCCGGACAACATGCCCTATTGCTGCACGTTGGCCGACGAACAGCTCTTCTCCACGGAGGACTACCCGCAGGGAACCACGATCGAGCTTTCCGAGACCGCCGACGGGAAGGGCGGGAGTGCCCTTTTGGCAGAGTTGAAGCTGGCATACCGCAGAGCCAGGCATCCCATCAAAGACGCAACCTGGCACATGCGGATCGAGCGAAGCAAGGGCAAAGGCTACGACGTTGTGCGGGTGTCGAAGAGAAAGGACGGAGAGTCCACGATCGCGTCCCTCAAACCCGACCAGTGGTCGCCCTTCATCGTCGACACCTTTGTCACCAAGGCCGGCGCAAGGAAGGCCGTGTTTGCCCTCAAGCTTCTGGACCTATCGCCCGACGGCAAGACCTTCAAGCTCTACCTGACCCCGCTCTGCGCCCTGGATGGCTGGTCCAAGCCGCCGGGACTTGCGAACGAGATCCGTTCAACCCGCGGGCTGCCGATACCCGTTGCTGGGTACGAAGCCCTGAACCTTGAGTGGATCGATGTCGGCACCTATCTGGAGCTTGTCGAGATGCACAACGTCTGGCTTGCGGACGCGGCCTGCCACCTCATTACAAACAAGGATTGGGATCTCTTGTTCATGCACAACCACATCCCGGACTATGCCTACCACTCCTACGCGACGAAGATAGAGCCCCTCACCGCACCCGACGAGGAGAAGAGGCGCAAGTTCACCCAGGTCGAGCTCGGCTTCTACAAGAGCCTTGACAGGATGATCTCAAGGATCGTGGCCGCGGCTGGCCAGAACGCGCTAATCATCCTCGTCTCCGACCACGGGGCCAAGGCAACCGGCCACCGAGTTGCCGTCGACGCGATCCTCAAAGAGAAGGGCCTGCTGAGCTTCAAGGATGGAACCAAAACCAAGGCCAGAACCATCGACTGGTCGAGAACCAGAGCCTTCCCCCAGAGATCGTGCTACATCTACGTCAACCTCAAGGGCCGCGACCCCGACGGCATCGTGGATCCCAAGGACTACGAGAAGGTCAGGGACGACGTGATCTCGGCAATGTACAACTACACCGACCCCGAGACCGGCAAGAAGCCCTTCTCCCTCGTGCTGAGGAAGGAGGATGCCAGGATCCTGGGCCTCTATGGCCGCAAGGTGGGTGACATCGTATACTCCATCGGCCCTGAGTTCGGCGGCCAACATGGCAATCACCTGCCAACCGCCAAGTTTGGCATGGGATCCCTGGAGGGCCTGCTGGTCATGGCCGGACCCGGAATCAAGAAGGGCTTCATCTTGGAGAGGAACGCGTGGCTGACCGACATCGTGCCAACTGCATGCTACCTCATGGGCTTGCCCGTCCCTGCCCACGCCGACGGAGCGATACTATACCAAGCCCTGGAGGACCCCGACCTGCCCCTGAAGGAGAAGATGGCACTGGAGAGAAACCTCCGCAGGATCAGCGACGCCTACGAAGCCGACCGGCAGTTGACCCACACATATTCCAAGCCGGCCTAGATGGCAAAGCAGAAGTCGGCCATCCGGCTCTGGACCTCACCATTGGCGCTGATGGTCACAAGCTCCAGCCTGTGTTGGCGCCATATCTTGTAGGTCTCATCATATGCTGGCACGGTTGCCCTGTCGATCGAGTACGACAACCTCACCGTGTCGTCCCTCCCAAGGTCCGAGAAGCTCACCGTCCCGAGGTCAGGGGCATCGAGCATGGGGGCCACCCCGGACGCCACGTCCCCGGATGAGAGTTCCTTGACCCGCTTGTAGACCTGCTTCTCGTCATTCAGGCTGATGGTCAGTTCGGTGATGGTCGAGTTCCTCGATGAGAAGAAGTCCCTCGAGCCCGCGTACAGGTGGCCAAGCCCACTTTCGTTGAAGAGCCCAGCATAGATCGTGGTGAGCCCGCCGCCTCGGTACCCGCCCAGGGTCCGAGCATCCACCAGCGGAAGGAGAACATCGGTGAAGTCCATCACGTACATGGAGTATCTCGTCCGGTTCCAGTCAACGTTCTCCATCTCGTATTCGACCGGCTCGATGCCCAGGGCCACAGCCAGATCGTACAGGTCTGAAATGAACCCCAAGGAAAACATGCCATCCCTGCCCGATTTGTCCGTGCCTATACTCAATTCCACTATGTCGAGCCGAGTTAGTGAGCCGATCTCGATCTGGGCATACATGACCGGCCTCCTTACGATCGCCGCGATGGAGAAGGTGTTGCGCAGGTCGTGCCGCATCTGCACCGGGAAAGTATTCTCCAAGATCTCAAGATCTTCCCTCGATCTCTCCCCGACCAGGAACAGAGTGAAGACCGTTGAGGCAGTCAGGGCAACGAGCACCACCCCAACGACCTCCCTTGACCAGGCCAACCTCGTCACCTTCCTCGGACTGGTTATGGCAGCCCGGATCTCTATAAAAATATCGGGGTGGGGCCCCCGCATGATCGGGCAGATCGGATCCATCCCAAGAGCGGCCATCGCTCGCTAACCCAAGGGGACACCCACATCGAGAGCCAGCAGGGCAGGTTACAGCACTTCCTTGAGGAACGTAGGCAACAGACCTGCTAGGCTGCCTGCTCGCTCACCCTGCGGTACATCAAGGTGGTCGCGACTGGCAGCACCGGGGCGAAGAGGGCCGATGCCACGAACTCCGTCACCTCCAGGGAGCGACCCGGCATCATCATCTCCACGATCATGTAGAAGAGAAGCAGGACGACTGCCCAGAACAGGAAGAACAGAAAGATCGTCATCTTGTTGCCCGAGGTCAGCTGGTTGCTCCTGCTCAGGGCGCCCATGGGTCCCTTGCCCTCGAGGATGACGGTCTGGGGAACCAAGACGAACATCATCAGAACCACAAGGCCCGGAACAACGAGGGCAAGCAGTCCCAGGCCCACGATCAACCCCGCGGCTATGGTAGCTCCCACAAGCAGGGGCAACTTTCGCAGGCACTCCGAGAAGCATTGCAGCCAGTCGGACTCCGACCCCTGCAAACGATCGTACACATACCTTATGGCGGCTCCGTGGAAGACCAGGGAGACGAGGTAGACGACGACCAACATTAGCAGGAACAGCGCGAGCAGATCCACCAGCAACGGGACCAGCTCGGAGGCCGACTGCTCGGGGTGTAGCAGGACGTCTGTGTAGTTCAGGCCATGTTTCTCGAGGACGTTGGCCATCTGGGCCCCCGAGTAAAACTGCACCATCCATACAGCAACGTCCGCCAGCAGGAAGACGACGAACAGGGAGACGAAGTGCTTCTTGTAGAAGCTGATGGTCTCTTCCACAATCCAGGCAACCCTGAGCCTTTCCCTTGCCATCGGTCCCTGGATCTCCCCGGGCAGCGGCTCGACCGCCATGTCGCAATCTTCCCGCACCAACTAGAAAAGTCTTTGCTGCGGATTCAGCATGAGCGTGCGGGAAACCAGATGTGGTCCTCGTCTATTCCGAACCTGCGCACCAGAGGGAGGACGAGGCCGTCATTACCTATGCTCTCGAGGGAGTGGGCGTCGCCTCCTATCGAGAATTCCAGGCCCGCCTGCTTGCACAGTCGCACGAACCTTGAGATGAAGCCATCGCTCAGGCCCAGAACCCTGGGGCTGAACTCCATGGCGATCTCGTTCCTGCGCGCGACCTCCAGCGCCCACCTCAGGTCCTCATCGTCTATGCGGGATAGGACCTCGTCCCGTCGAGGCATCTGACCGAGGCCATAGGCGAAGGGATGTGCGACCGCGTCTGCGAAATCCGTCTGAACCGATTCGATGAAGGAATCGAGCACCCTTTGGGCCTGAACATCCAGTGGTAGGCGAGCAAACCGCTCTGCCTCCTTTCCGTCCGGGCGGTGGCTCGGGGAAAGGATGATGAAATCCAGATCCCGTGGCATCAGCCTAGCGAGTTCCTCCCTGGGCCAGCCGGGAAGGTAGACACAGGCCTCCGTTCCGACATAGACTTCCATCCCTGTCTCCAGCTCATCGAGTTCCTCCCTTGTCTGCCTCAGCTTGTCCGGCGTGAGAACGGGATCGTAATGGTCAGTGAAACCGATTGCCCTGTATCCCCTGGACTCAAAGGAACGAACCACGGAAGTCGGGGTCATCCCGGCCTTGCCGCAATTGGAGTGGAGGGTATGAACGTGGAAATCTATCCGGCCGAGAAGGGGGCGGCCGCCCATGAGCCCAGGGCTGCTGGGGCGCAGAAAACGGTTTCCCTCTCCCCTCTTCCCCCTACCCTCTGCCCTTGGCCTAGGACGCCCGACCATCAAGCGGTCAGAAAAGGAGAGAGCCAACCAGCTTGTGCCCGGCCAGCACCCAAGAGGTCAAGAGGATGTTGGAGGTGGAATACCAGAGGTACGCCAAGGCGACCGAAGAATCGATCGCGAGCAGCAGCCCACATGCGATGCAGAAGCCCTTGGAGATACGTTCTCCCATGAGGTCTCCTTCCCGTTTGTGCTCTCGTTCCCAAGAGCAATAGTAAGAAATGCATAGTTGCTGATAAATTTTTCCGATATGGACTCTTTTTCATGCAAGAAATATGTCACGCTCGCCTCGAGGAATGTTCCCCAGACGCCGTCCTCAGCGCTTGAGAGCCGACTCGATCTTGTCCTTGTCGAAGCCCACGATGATCGTGCCTTCGATTTCAACCACCGGCACTCCAAACTGTCCCGACTTCGCGATCATCTCCTTTGCCCCTTCCTTGTCCAGGATCACGTTGATGTCCTGGAACTGGACACCGTTCTTCCTAAGGAGCTCCTTCGCCATCGCGCAGAAGGGACAAGTAGGCGTGGAGTAGACCTTCACGGCCAACTCTTTCACCGAACGGGCATCATCCTACCGTCTCTTAGCTGCTTCGAATCGTGCCCATTCGGGCGACTGAGGCCACCCCAGAGTCAGGGGACGCCAAGCCTAGGGGAAACAGGAGGATATCAGGTATTTCTCCATGCTCTCGACTTCAAGCAGCTCCCTAAGCTGTATGGTGAAATCGTCAATCACCTGGATGCGCTCGAAGTACGCCAGGATGAAAATCACCGTGCCGTTCTCGGATGAACCGACAAACCTTATGATCATCCCCGGCACCTTCTGGTCCAGAATTGCGTCCACCGGGGATTGGCGGTTTATGATCGAGGCAGGATTCGGCCCCCTCGTCCGCGCAACGATGAAGGCGGAAATGTTGTACCCAAGGTTCTCAAAATCGATAGTGTAGCCCTTGGATGCGATCACGCCGAGTTTCTTGAGACGGTTGATCCGATAGTATATCTTGCTGGCGGGCACGGACATCTCCCTGGCGATGCGCTTGGGCTCCCTTCCCGTGACAAGGAGCTCGGCAAGCCGCTTGTCCTGGCTGGAGAAGTCCCGTCTCAACAATATCTCGACCTCTTTTCGGCAAAAGCTTCAACTAGTTTTATAAATCTTGCCGACTAATCGCGCGTCCAATGCCCCCATCATCGCAAGTCCTTCGCGATACCAACCGGTCTCTTGAACAATTTTGAGCTATTCAGTCGAATGCCGAAGACCAGAGGGCCGGTGGCCCCCTTTCTTCCTTTCCTGCCCTTTACCACCAGGCTGAAGCCCCCCGGTGCGCCTCGGAGGAATGCCTGCTTGTCCTGGGAGACTGACCTGCGCCCTGCCTTTCGCCATTGGCAAGCCAACCTCCCATCTCCCGACGACACGGCACTGAACTGGAAAAGCGGATCTGACAATGGCCGGCTGGCCAGAGCAAGATATTTCACCACCTGCCCGGCGGTCCGGGGCATGCGACGAATCCTTTGGCTTGCCCCGGTGGCCGTGATCATCCCGGTCCTGATCCTCCTTGGCATGAATCAAGGAAAGGAGCCCGTCGCCCTTCCAGGCGACGAAGTCGACTCATCGGGCGGGGTCATTTCGGCGTTCGACGGTGCCGTGAAGCTGGACTTTCCATCAGGGGCCCTTTCAGAGAGGACCATAGTCTCCGTAGCGAAGCCCTCCGCGTATGCTGATCCCAGCAAGGTCATCCCTGAAACGGTCTACGAGTTCGGACCGAATGGAACTCAGTTCCTGAAGCCAGTCCAGCTGTCGATCCGGTACGACCCTTCGGACATCCCGCCAGGGACGAACGAAAGCGCCCTTGGGATCGTGCTTGCGGCAAGCTCGCTTCGGTTCACCAATTGGGTAGCCGTTGCCAACAGCACAGTTGACACATCTGCGAAGACGGTCACAGCGCCGATAGACGGCTTCAGCACCTACGGGGTCACAGTGGAGTCGGACCTTATCAGCGATGACTACAAGCAGTTCATGGAGAATCCCCCATTCAAGCTCTCCGGAACTGTGGCGATCAACCCGGCCCCGTCGGTGATCTGTGAGCCCGGCGGAGAGCTGTATGTAGAGGCCATCTACACCGATGCTCAGGGCCATACCATAGACTACAACCAGCCTCCGAATCCAGTCTACATCTGGTACCTAGAGGCCGGGACCGGATCGATTCAGGAGGCTGTTTCAACATATCTGACCGCAGGCGCGTACGAATGGATGCCTTCCCAGGGAGTCGTAATTTTGAAGGCCCCGGCCGATGCAGCTGGAAAACAGGGCAAGCTCAAGGTCCGGGTCGATATCTCGTGGGCAATCGTGGCAGAGGCGGAGATCCCGGTAGAGTTCATGAGCGGCGCTCGGTTGGAGCCCAAACCCGCCGACTGCCCAGCGGGGTCGATGGTGGAGTTGGACTGCAAGTCACCCTACAACTACATCGGCTTGTTCAGCAAGAGAGTGCGCTTCGAATGGTCGACCACGGGGGCCTTCGGCGTGTTGTTGGGCGAAGGCGGGCAGACGCAGGTCAGCTCGAGCGCGAGAACCATCCTTTACAAAGCCAACAGCGATGCACCGGCCGGCGCATCGGACAGCGTGGTAGTCTCGGTCTATCTGGATGGGAAGCTCAAGGCGCAGGCCGACACGATCGTCTTGATCTCGGGGATCGGAGTCAGCCTTGAGCCGTACCTTGACTCATGGGCGGTGCCGGGCACGCGGAAGCTCATCGACTGCAAGTTCTCGGGTGAGCATCCGCAAGGTGAGCTTGTGTACAACTGGAGTTGCACATCAAGATGGGGGAGCCTCTGGTATCCGGATCCCAAGGAGAACTCAGTATGGTACCTAGGGAATGATGGTGCACAGGACTATGGAACTGACGAGGTGACAGTGGAAGTCTTCGTGATCCAAGGAGGCGTCAAGGGCCCACTCGGCAGGGCTAAGACAACGATCGAGATCTACAATCCGCAGACGGTCTACAACCTGTGTGGCGACTCAAGGGGCGAGAATTTCACGAAGGGGAGCGGTAGCCAGTGGCACTACGAGATCGTAGGCCACGGATGGGTCACTGGCGGCTTCAAGGCCAGGCGTGGGGACAGGCTCAGGATGCTCTGCATCAGAAAGGGAGTCAACACTGGGGACATCTACCTCCGCGTGGGTTTGGTGGGCACAGGCCTAACCGACAAGACGCAGTTGCTTCTAACGGATGGCCAGGTACACGACGGCCTGGACGTGACAATCGAGATTCAGATCTCCTAGGCGGTCGGCATCCGCCAGCCCTTCATTCTGGACCGTTGCATAGGGACCTCGCCGGCCGAGGGGAGCAGACCCTGCATGTTCCCGATGCCGAGCCCGACACCCGACAGGATCATCTCGCCTTGCCTTGCCGCTTTGCCGCAATAGATTTATCCCGCAGCAGGCCTTGCGGCTTCTATGAAGAGGGCCCTTCTATCGCTGGTGAGTCTGATCATGGGCGCCGCGACGGGCGTGGCGGGTGACTCGGTCCTCAAGGCGGGGGCTGCCAAGGTCAACATTACCCCGGATGCGCCACTCTTCATAGCTGGGTATGGGCAGAACCGCATCAGCACGGGCGTCCACGATCCCATCTGGGCCCGCTGCATGGTCCTCGAGATCGGGAACTCAAGGATCGCCTTCATCTCCCTCGATCTGATAGGGCTGTTTTGGGACGATGTCGAAGTCATCCGCAAGGGGGCGGCATCCCCGTCCCTGCCTGCGGAGAACATCATCGTCTCATGCACGCACAACCACGAGGGACCCGACACCCTGGGCCTGTGGGGGCCCGAGATCGGCGTATCGGGCGTTGACAGCAGGTACAAGCTGCTCACTAGGGAGAAGGCCGTGGAATGCGTCAAGGAGGCGGAAGCCAGCCTCGTTCCCGCCAAGCTACGGGTGGGCCAGACCATGGTCGAGGGCGTGTCCCGCAACGGAAGGGACAAGGACATATTGGATCCCGTCCTTGTGGCAATCAAGGCCGAGGATGGGCAGGGCCGATGCATCGGCACTTTGGTGAATTTCGCCAACCATGCCGAGGCCCTGGGCTCTGGGAATACCCTGATCTCCGCCGACTGGCCCCACTACCTCTACGCCAGGGTAGAGGAAAACCTGGGCGGGATTTGCTTGCTCCTGAACGGGGCGCTGGGCGGCATGGTGACGCCCGATGTGTCCTCGCACAGCTTTGAGGAGACCGAGCGCGTGGGGGCCACAACGGGCCTCAAAGCCGTCGAGTCCCTCCAGGGCAGCCCCGTGATGCAATGCGACAACCTAACCCATCTGAGCGCCACGGTTGACATCCCGGTGGCCAACGAGAACTTCTTGGCCATGCGCAAGGCGGGCGTCATTACCAGAACCTTCCATTCAGGGAAGGTCCGCACCGAACTTCACGTCATAAGGTTCGGCGAGGTCGAGATGGCCACCATTCCTGGCGAGGCCCTCCCCAAGGTTGGCCTGGCCATCAAGAGCTACATGACGGCGAAGTACAAGATCCTGATCGGCCTCGGGAATGACGAGCTCGGGTACATCATACCCAAGGAGGACTTTGACGCCACAAAGTACGAGGAATCCATGTCGGTCGGGCCCAAGGCAGCACCCATGATACAGGCCAAGCTCAAGGCGCTTCTCACCGGCAGCGGCGGAAGCCCCGTCGCAGGCATCGGCATCATCTCTGCCCTGGTCGGCTTGGTGGCGGTCGGATCGGTCCTAGGGATCAAGCTCTGGCAACGGCGCGGGAGATGATATGGTGCATCGGCGGAACGTGCTCCGAAGGGACACCATCCCAGCCATATGCACCCAGACATGGACCAGATGACCGAGATGCCGCGCAGAACAGCTTCCGTTGACAGGAGGGCGACCTCCGAAAGGCCCTACTCGCAACTTTCAAGCTACATAGCTCATTCGGCCCCGGCCACTCGTAGGCCTGCGAGGCCCAGGGAACCTTTCCTGCGGCCGGAGATCGGGTTCGTGCCCACTTGGTTCCGGCAGACCCTCGATATCGATTTCGGCGAAAGGTGGCATACCGACCCCGCCTACAGATGCGACACAATCGCCGCGATGTCGAAAGAGACGAGACGACGGTTCGGCGGCCGCTCTGACATCGGCATAATGCAGGACCCGGACCATCCTGCCGACATTCTCACGGGGACCTACGGCACGGTTCTTGTCGCCGGGATCTATGGAGCTCCTATAGAATACCGCAGCGACGATTGGCCTTCCGTGAAGCATGGATGGTTGCTGAGCGATCGGGAGGCTGATAGGCTGAAGCCGCCGGAGCTTGATCGCACCCCACTGTGGAACCAGCTGATGGGCCAACTGGACTGGATTGAGGGGGAACGCGGTCGCATCGAGGGCTTCTTGAACTGGCAGGGCGTCCTCAACAATGCCTTCAGGCTGAGGGGAAGTAGGATCTTCGTGGACATGAGGACCGCCCCACAGAGGGTCGCGAATATTTTCGAATGCGTCACCGAAACGATGATCGAAGGGGCGAGGCGACTCTACCAGCGTCAGAGCGAAACCGGGGTTCGAATCAACCACTACACCATCAGCAACTGCCTAGTCAACATGGTCTCGCCCAACCAGTACGCGCAGTTCCAGCTGCCATTCGACCGCAGGATCGCCGAATCCTTCGGCATGATCGGGGTTCACAACTGCGCTTGGTGTGCGGATCCGTACATCGATCTGTACGCTACCCTGCCCGGAATCGCGTACGTCGACATGGGCATTGAATCGGATCTTGCGAGAGCCAAGAAGGCCTTCCCAGACGCTCGTAGGGCAATAATGTACGGGCCCATGCACATCAGGAACAGGCCGCCTGCAAGGATCGAACAGGACCTCGGGGCGATTGCAGAAAGCTACGGGCCCTGCGACATCGTCTTCGCCGACATTACGCACGACACGCCTGACGACCGCGTCTTCGCACTGATCGACATCTGCCAGCGCATCACTCAGAAGCACGCCCCCGTCTGAGATCTTCCCCTCCCTAGGCCTATCTCTCTGTCACCACATCCGCTATGTCAAAGATGTGGTCGGCCGCATGTTCCACACACGACCAGATTCTGGATGCGTCCGGTGTCTCGGCGGACTCCTCCCTTAGCTCCGATATCTGGCCCGCTATGCTCGCACGGTTCCTCGTCACGGCGTTCGACAGCTTGAAGTCCCCTTTCAGCAGCGCGTTGGTCGCCTGCTGATAAAGCTTGGTCATCCCCTTGGTCAGTTCGATGGCTTTCTCGGGGAGGTGCACGCTAGCGCCCTTTCCCAGATAGTGCGAACACATGTCGACTGACTCGTCGCCCATCTTCTCCATCATGCTCGCAGCGAATCGGAGATCCAAGCACTGCGCCGGCAGTACACCCACCCTCTCGGCCGCCCCCAGGTCGCTGACCGCCGTTCTGAGCAGGCGTATGGCAAGGAAGTACAGCCTGTCAAGGGCGTCGTCCCTCTCCACCACATTCTGCGCGAGGACGCTGTTCTCTCTGACTAGGGCGGAGACCGCGTCCTCCAGCATTGAGCTTCCTATCTGGTGCAGCCTCCTCATTACCTCATCCACCGAGAGCTCGATCGGGACCACCAGGCTGACGAGCAGGAGGCTGTCGGACGTCTCGTTTATGACCTCCATGCCCGCAAGTCGCGACGCGGCCGTCCGTATGATCTCCTTCTCCGTCGAGGTGATCATCTTCTTCGACTTGATCAGGATCCTGTCGTAGCCGGAAAGATAGCTGGCGGTCAGTGTCCTGCCGATGTCCTCGGTGAGATCCAGCTCCGTTGCCTGGGGCTTGGGCTTTGCCATCGGGCTCGACTCGATCACCAAAGCCGAGGGGCCGTGCCTAGCCAGTCCCACCTGGCTTCCCTTGGAGAGGCCGTTCTCGCTCACCCAATCCTTGGGTAGGGATATGAGATAGCTGCCGCCCGAAGTCATCTGGAGGTAGCGCGTCTCCATGCCAAACGCCGAATCCGTATTCGTTCGTACGTATTTGAATTTTTCGGCGAAAAGATAGAAATAGACGCCGATGTTCGAACGCAGCCCACCGGTGATCCGTTGGCAAATGCGGTTTCGAAGGGATTCACCATTAGGGGCATCGTCATAGCAATGGCCGTCTCGATGCTGCTCTGCCTCGTCGGCCAGTACATCGCCATCAGCCTCGGAATGATGCCATGGAGCACGGTGCTCGTTGCGATCATCGTCATGAGCCTGCTGAGGGGGGTATCAAAGCTCCTCGGATCTGCCCGTTCAGACATACACGAGGTCGTAGTCACGCAGGCCGCCGGAAGCGTCGGGATCCTGATAGCTGCGGGCGTTGCCTTCGTGCTCCCCGGCATATGGTACATGGAGGGCTACTCAGGCTTCAGGATCCCAATCTGGACGGTGGGCCTACTGGCCGCCGTGGGAGGGCTCCTGGGGGTCGTTATCTCCAACTCCTTCAGAGAGGAGTTCCTGGACGTTGAGAACCTCCCCTTCCCCGCGGGAAAGGCAGCCGGCGATGTACTGAAGGCGGGGGATCAGGGCGGGCGCAAGGCAAGGCTCGTCCTTGCGGTTGGCTCCGTGACGGGGCTGTTCGTGATCCTAAGGGACAGAATCCTTCCCCAAGGGTTCAACCCCATCACGCTTAAGTCGCTTGAGCCCAAGAACATCTTCATCTCGGTGAAGCTCTCGCTGATGTCGATCGCGGGAGGATATCTGCTTGGCCCCTACTACTCCACGACCTGGTTTCTGGGCTCGGTTTTCGCATGGATATTCCTCATGCCGATGCTTGCCAAGGGGTTTGCCTCCGACGGAGTTGCCGATCCGTTGGGCGCGGCCAACGTCTTCAGGATAGGCGTTGGCACCGGCATCGTGATCGGGAGCGGGATATGCTTCCTGCTCCTCGGCCTGGGGCCAAAGGCGAAGCAGTTGGCGCGCGCCATCTCCCGCGTCTTCACCATCAAGTCCTTTCGAGTGCCTCTACTAGCGGTGGCCGGGGGGGTGGCGGTGCTTCTGGCGACGGGAGTCCTCGGCATCGCTTCCTCGCTCTTCGCGATCTTGGGAGTTTTCATTATGACGCCCTTGGCGGCCAAGACCACCGGCGAGACCAACATCGACCCCATGGAGATATTCGGCATCCTCGTGTTCCTGTTTGCCTCGGCCCTGGTTGCACTGCCGCCAATCGAGGCGTTTTACGTCATCTGCATCGTGACCATCGGGGTGGGCGTGGCCGGGGACATCATGCATGACTACAAGACCGCCCAGATAATGGGCACCGACCCGTTCCAGATAACCAAGATGCAGATACTCTCGGTAATTGCCGCATCCCTTGTCGCAGGCGTGGGGCTCTCCGTGCTCTTCGAGGCCTATGGGGTCTGGCCCGGCTCGGAAACGGGCATAGGAAACCCCACGGGCTCCCTTCCCGCGCCCCAGTCGACGATCGTGAGCCTTTTCGTCACCTACATAACCCAGACCGGAGGATTGCCGAACCCCGCCGCTTTCTGGGGCGGCTTTGCCTTCGGATTCCTGCTTCAGGCGCTCGGCGGCGTTCTGGCCCTCCTGGGAAAGAAGATCACAATATCGGCATTCTCCTTCGGAATCGGGGTCTTCCTGCCAATGCAGGTGTCCATCCCGATATTCATCGGAGGCGCCTTGAAGTTCCTCGCCAGCCGCAGGGGCGTGTCGGCGGAAAAGGGGGAGCTCGTGGCCGCGAGCATGATGGGAGGCGAGGGGATCGTCGAATTTGCGCTCGCCGTACAGAAGATACTTCCCTTCCTAGCTTGAGGTCCAAGGCGCGGATGTAGTACCCAAGGCAGGAATGATAGGATGATCGTCGGAATTGACATCGGAGGAAGCACGACAAAGGCCGTCGCGTACCAGGACGGAATCGCGGGCAAGACCTCCGTGACGACCACCGACCCCTACGCAGCGGCGGCGGGGGCCCTGGCAAAGCTCTTCATCGACATCAAGAAGAACCTGAAGGACGTTCGCCGCATAGCCGTGACGGGGGGAGGCTCCCGCGCCATAACGTCCGATCTACTTGGCCTTGCAGTGTCCAAAGTCGACGAGATGAGGGCGATCGGGCTCGGGGGAATTGCGTTGACGGGAAAGAAGCAGGCACTCGTGGTCAGCATGGGCACCGGCACGGCGATCCTCGCTGTCAAGGACGAAGGGAGGCGGATCCAGCATGTGGCCGGGACAGCGGTGGGTGGCGGCACACTCGTCGGCCTAGCAAGATGCATCCTCAACAAGTACGAGATAGAAAGCCTCTGGAGGCTGGCCAAAAACGGTGACCTAGGGAGGGTCGACCTCTCCGTCAAGGATATCGCGGGCGGCGCCGTGGGTTTCCTGCCGGAGAACGCAACGGCATCCAACTTCGGCAAGATCACCGATGACGCGTCGGAGTCGGATTTCGCACTCGGGGTGGTCAACATGGTCGGCCAGGTGATCGGGACCATCGCCTGCCTGGCGGCCGAGGCAAATGGCCTTGAGCAAGACGTTGTCCTGGTTGGAAAGGTCGCGGGAAACGAGGAGATCACTGACGTGATGCAACGCGTGGGCGCCCTGTACGGGGTCAAGATGGTGGTTCCCCGGGATCCCGACTTCTGTACGGCGCTTGGCGCAGCGATGGCCATGGTCCCCATCACCGTGCACCCCAGCCGAGGGCCCCGCCGGAGGCACGCCCGGGCATCTTCGAATGCGCGATAGCCTTTTACCCGGATCGGGCCACCTCAGACCGTGAGCAGGCTGGACCTACTCGTGATCGGGGATGCGATGGTCGACGTGACAGTGAAGCCTCCTCGCAGCCGCCCAGGAGGGGCCTATCCGTCAACCATCCTTGTCTCCCCGGGTGGCCTGGGCAACGTGGCGGTGGCCGCCGCGCTCTCCGGAACACGGGTGGGCTTCGTTGGCAAGGTGGGGAATGACGTTGTCGGGGACCTTTACCAATCCGACCTGCGGTCATATGGCATCCTGAGCTTCGTTCAAAGGTGCGACGTTCCCACGGGGATCTGCATCAACTTCGTCCGCCCGGGCGGCGAGAGGACCATGTACACCAGCCGGGGGGCAAACGAGCTCCTTGCCTCGGAAGACGTGCCGGATCGCCTTCTTCGGCAGGCCAGGATGATCTTCGTCTCAGGCTTCTCCATGGAAACGGCCAACTCGGCCACCCAGATTGAGGGAATATGCAGTAGAGCCAAGGATCTGGGCAGACAGGTGGCAGTGGGCGGCGGGGCCTACAACCTCATCACAAGGAGGCGGGAACGCTTCCGCCGCCTAGCCCATGACGATGCCGCCATTCTCATCCTGAATGAGCAGGAAGCCCTCGCCCTGACTGGCAGGAATGCAATAGCACCAGCACTGGAGGCCTTGGGGGACCTGGTGAAGTTCTTCGTTGTCACCATGGGCGAGCGCGGCAGCGCTCTGTATCAAGATGGCTCGTTGGCCCAGATCCCTCTACCATTCCCGTTGAGGAAGGCCGTCGACACGACCGGCGCCGGGGACGTCTTCGCAGGGACCCTCCTTGCGGGGATTCTCGGGGGCAAAGCCCCGATCGAAAGCATCAGGCTGGCCCATCTACGGGCAGGTGAGAGCGTGGCCCACTTGGGGCCAAGGCTGCCCAGACCCGCAAAGCCCTAGATCATAGTTCGCCTCACCTCAGCCAAACAACCCAACAGGACCGTTATGGAAATCGCTGCGAGCCTTGTCCGAGCGACCGACCTTTCCAACAACACCCCCGAAGGAGTCAAGCCCCGTTCCGGGGCATCCGGAATACCCTGCAATGGGCGAAGGTTGATGAGAAGGATTCGAACCCTCTGGTTATTCGAAACACGGAGCCAAAACAGCAGCCTTTTCTTATTCTAACATCCGAGGGTTCTGCATTGAGGCGCAGCAAGACGCGCAGGAAGCGGATAGTGATCACTGGAGTAGCCGACATGGAGGACAAAGATGCATCGGCTGCCATGGTGAATGCCCTTGCATCTCGGGTCGAAACGGTGATCAGGGAGCTCGGCCTCACGGCGAGGGTGAGGGTGGGCAAGGACGCCAAGAAGCCCCGGGTTAGGTCCCGCAGACGCCCCAACCCGCGCGTACCTGCTGTAAGGCCGTCCCGAGGCCCAGCAACCTTCGGGGCGCGCGGCAGGTCTGTGGCGGTTGATCGACCAGAGACTGCCCCGGAAACCGGAATGGAGGAAGGCCGGCAATGATGGGCGCAGCCCACGTGGACCGCAACAGCAGGTATGCCCTGACGGCTCTTCTGGCCATTCTGGCCTTCGTGGTGATGGCTCGCCTCGCTGTGCTGACGGTGATGAACCCGATAACGGCCATCGCACTCATTTGGGTCAGCATCGTTCCCATCTCCTACAGAGCCCTTGCCGAGGAGCCGCCCTCCTCAAAGGGTCTCTTGGAGCTGCCTGGGCCCCCCACCGGCCTTAGTTGGGAAGCCCCTCGGCCAAGGAGAAGGGCAGCCTCTCGGACCGCTGTGCATTCCAGCCAGGCAAGGGAGCTGAGGCGGATCCTTGGCGAGCTCGGATACTCCCATGCAGCGGCACAGGATGCCAGAGTGGATCTGGTCGCCCGATCTGCGGACGGTAGAAGCATTGTGGTGAAACTCTGCGATAGACAGGCCGGGGTACTGGCCTGCCAGGATACGATGAAGGCCATGCGTAACCTCGGTGCGGATGAGGCCGTTGTATTCGCCCCCCACGGTTCCACTCCAACTGCCAGGCGGTTCGTGCGTCAGATCAGGTCGAGAAAAGGTGTCCGGATACGAATCTGGGACCAGCCCGAGTTCGCGAAGCCTCCAACTAGGTAGATCGTAGGGCACCCCTGGCTTCTGGGAAAGAAAGAATAGGGACCTCCCAACCTATCGCAACGCGAGTCCATGATGCTCTATGAGATCCTTTCCGAGACATTCGGACGAATAGAGCAAACCTCCAAACGCCTGGAGATGACCGCCCACCTCGTCGACCTCCTCAGGAACAGCCCGCCGGACGAGATCGACAAGGTGTGCTACCTTTCGATGGGCGAGCTGCATGCCCCCTACCTTGGGATAGAACTGGGGATGGCCGAGAAGCTCGCCATAAGGGCCATCTCCGAGGCATCGGGGAGAAGCGCGAAGGAGGTCACCGAGAGCTACAAGGCCAGCGGCGACCTTGGGAAAAGCGTCGAAGATATCCTGAAGGGCAAACCCCAGAAGACGCTGTCCAACCAGAAGCTCACGGTCGCGCGGGTCTACGATACGCTGGACAGGATCCCAAGGGCATCCGGGAAGGGAACCCAGGAGACCAAGATTCGCCTGCTTTCCGGCATAGTCAACGATGCCACGCCGCAGGAGGCCAAGTACATTCTCAGGACGGTTGTGGGGAAGCTCAGGCTTGGAATAGCCGACATGACGCTTCTGGACGCATTCGCGATCGTCTACGGGAAGGGCAAGGAGTCGAGGCCCGACATCGAGAGAGCCTACAACCTCTCCTCCGACATCGGCCACGTTGCACGGCTGCTCGCGCAAGAGGGCATTGACGGGGTGAGGAACTACAGGATATCCCTAGGCAGACCAATCAAGCCCCAGATGGCCGAACGCCTGAAGACCCTCCCCGAGATAATGGAGAAACTCGGGGGAAGGTGTGCGGCGGAGTACAAGTACGACGGCCTGCGGATGCAGGCCCACATCTCCCCCAAGGAGATCGAACTCTTCTCGAGAAGACAGGAGAACATAACCGATCAGTTCCCTGACATCCTCAAGGGGTTGAGGAGGTCGATCAAGGCCGAGACGGCGGTGCTGGACGGGGAATGCGTGCCGGTGGACCCCAACACCGGCGACATACTGCCCTTCCAGGTCGTATCCCAGAGGCGGGGCAGGAAATACGAGATCCAGAGGATGACCGAAGAGGTCCCCGTCGTGCTGTTCCTCTTCGATGCGCTTCTCATCGATGGCGAGGACCTGACGAGGAAGGACTACCTGTCCCGGACGTCGCGGCTTTCCGATGTCGTCAAGGAAGGCGAAAGCGTTCGGATTGCGACCCGGCTGATATCCAGCAACCCGGCCCAGGTCGAGGCCTTCTTCGACAAGGCGATCAACGAGGGCACGGAGGGCCTGGTCTGCAAGTCCGTTGCGCCGGACAGCGCGTACGAGGCGGGCAAGAGGGGCTGGATGTGGATCAAGTGGAAGAGATCCTACAGATCCGACATGGCCGACACCGTGGACCTGGTCGTGGTCGGCGCGTTCGCTGGCCGGGGAAGGAGGGCGGGAACGTACGGGGCACTCCTGATGGCGGCCTACAACCAAGAGGATGGAACCTTCGATACGGTGTGCAAGTTGGGAAGCGGCTTCACAGACGAGGAGCTCTCCAAGTTGCCCAAGCTGCTCGAACCTTCGGTCCTCCCGAGCAAGGATCCCAGGATCAACGCGCTCCTTGAACCCGACATCTGGGTCTCGCCGTCGATCGTGCTCGAGGTCATAGGCGACGAGCTAACCCTCTCGCCGGTCCACACCTGCGCCTTCAACTCGATCAGGAAGGGCAGCGGGCTAGCCATAAGGTTCCCGAGGCTCGTGAAGCGACGGGACGACCGAGGCCCCCAGGATGCAACGACCGTGAAGGAGCTGACGGAGCTGTACAGGATGCAGCTCAAACAGCTCGCGTGAATACGAGCATCGGCCTCGTTCGAATGGGCATTTGCAGCCAGACTCGACAGAATGAGCACCGAGTCAGCTGATCAATCGCGGCACCCCGTGCAGGTGATGCGGAAGCGGAACCTGGAATCGAAAAGACTCGGTTTGAGATAGCGTGACCTTGCCCTGAATGACTCAGAACGTGCAAGGCCCGATCCTAGGCGTTGAACGCCAATAGGGCTGCCGCCGTTTCAACTCCCTTCTCGGAAAGAAGCCAGATAATGGCGGCCGTCAGGATGCCCACCAAGAGCATTCGCATCCCATTGATCGGGATGTTCTCCTGCGACATGTGTCCAAGGTAGGCACCAAGAAAGATGAGCGTGGCGAAGACAAGGGCGACGGATCCCGCCAGGGCCGTTTCGAAACCTATCAGCCCCAGGTGGGAGATGATGAAAGGGATCACCGCGATGAAGGCAGTCAGGGCGGGCGACATACCATCGACGAAGGCGGCCCAGACGGAGACGAAACTGGAGGCGGTGTCCCATACCGTCTCGTCAAGCTGCGTCACCATTGCACGTTCCAGTTTCTTCAGCTCCCGGGTCCTCTCGGCCCGTTCGGTCAGGTAGGTGCCGAAGAAGCCCGACATCCCCATGGCAAGGCTGGCGCCCACCCCAGCTCCGATCACGACTCGGGGCTCTCGCATTCGCAGAAGCGAAGTGCCGAGGACTATGCCAAGCATGGTTAGCGAGCCATCGAAGGCATTCATCACGAAATACCTTCGAGCTATCTCATCCGCCTCGGTTATCCTGACGTATCTTCTAAACTGGCCTATCCTGGCCATTATCATGTCCCACAAGGCCATCTAGTGGTCTCTCCGTGCGGCGGCGTGGGGGAACTTGGCTAGCCCGCTTCTTCTCCCGTCTTCTCGACCGAGACTTCGTCAACGCTGTGGACGCTTGCGCTGCATCCTCGGATGACGTCAAGCACAACATTGTAGTCAAGCGCGGGGCCCTCGATCGAGAGCACCACGGTCTCCGTGTCCGCGTCCACTTCCCTGAGCACCGTGTGCACCGACCGAACCCCGGCGAGCTCGCCGAGAAGCTTGCTCAGCTCAAGAATCGTGGGCTGGTGAGGCTTGAGAACGTCTAGGACAACCTTCGTCACGCGCACGACGTTGGTTCCCGGTTTGGGCAATGTCGCATCCACCTGATGGGTTCCCGGCTCTGGGAGCACGTATTAAATGTTAGGTGGGTCCCGAGGCAGCGCCACAGCCTCCGAAGATCGTTCGGCGGGTTTCTAGATCGGCAGCTGGTCGAAGGTGTAGACGCCCATCTTCAGCTCCCGGCGGAACGTCTCACCCAAGGCCGTCCTGCCCTTCGTGCCTTGAAGGATGTGCCTCGCGTTCTCCATGATCTCCTCGACCGATCTGCCCAGCTCGTAGGAGTCATCCTTGACCTCATCGAAGTTCGGCACAAGCGACGTGAAGACGCTCTCAGGCACCATGTTCCTCCAGGACTCTATCCCGAACACTATCTGGAACCGCAGGGCGTCCTCGGCCTTCCTCTTGGTCGCGTAGTAGCCGGAGATATCCACCACGCAGTCCGGATCCTCGAAGGTGGGATAGTAGATCGCCTTGACCGAGTGGATCTTCAGACCCTCATCGATCTGCTCGGGGGCGAAGGTACCCCTGCTGGCGTGCGACACCGCATCCCTGTAGATCTCATAGGTCGCAACTCTGTCCGGATCCCCCGGCGCCCAGGAATCGCGGGGGTCGCACATGATGACTATCTCGGGCCTGTATTCCCTTAGTATCCGGACGACCTTCTTCTTCTCCTCTATGGTGGGCCAGACGTTGCCGCGCGGCAGGTCCAGGAAATGAAGATCAATGCCCAGGATGTCGGCAGCTTCCTTAATCTGCTCTTTCTGATCCTCTTCGTACTCGACTCCGACGACCGCGCCGGCCGTTCCACCGGCTTTCTTGTGCTTCATCAGGGTGCCACCGACGCGGACGAATTCAACGCCGTACGTCGCCAAGCACAGTATGTTGGAGGCCATCTCAATCGTTCAGACCGGATTACCTGACAATAAAAATCCCATCCCCAACGAGCAGCCATGGATGGTCCTTTCCCAATCAGGGTCAAGGCCGAGTGCACAAAACAGGTATAAGCTCGGGCGCAACCAGCGCGCCGATCCCATCTCGGGGGCGGTCTGGTTGATGATCGGATTCATTGGGCTTGGGATAATGGGCACGCCCATGTCGCTCAACCTTCTGAGGGCTGGGTATTCTCTGACGGTGCACAACAGGACAATGGCGAAGTGCAAACCTCTGGAAGAGGCTGGAGCGAAGGTCGCTAAGAGCCCCGCAAGCGTCGCGGCTGCGGCGGAAGTGATCATAACCATGGTGAGCGACACGCCGGATGTTCAGGCTGTGCTCTTCGGCCCGGAAGGTGTGGCCAAGTCACTTTCCCCGGGGAAGATCGTGATCGACATGAGCACGATATCACCCGAGAAAACGGAGCAGTTTGCGTCGCGACTCGCTATCCTGGGGGTGGAGATGTTGGACGCGCCAGTGAGCGGGGGACAGAAGGGAGCGATTGACGGCACCCTCACGATAATGGTGGGTGGCAAGAAGGAGGCTTTCACGCAATGTCTGCCGATCTTTCAAGTGCTGGGCAAGAACGTCTTCCACGTTGGACGGAACGGCAATGGCCAGAGGCTGAAACTCGTCAACCAGGTTATCTGTGGGCTTAACATTCTGGCGGTGGTGGAGGGATTGAGGTTTGCCAAGGCAGCGGGCTTGGACCTCAAGACGGTCCACGATGCGGTCTCAACGGGCGCCGCAAGCTCCTGGATGCTAACCAACTTGGGAAGCGCCATCCTCGCGAATGACTTCTCGCCAGGATTCAGGATCGCCCTGCAGTCGAAGGACTTGAGGCTAGCCAGGAGTTCGATGTTGCGCCTGGGAATGGAGGCCCCGGGAACCGAACTGACCAGTAGGCTCTTCGAGGAAGCGGTGAAGAAGGGCCTGGGTGACCTCGGGACCCAAGGACTCATCAACCTGTTCGAGGCCCAATAGAGGTCGCTCAGGTGTTGGTGGGCCGGCATCCGCAAGGCTGGCGCAACCTGCCACTGCATTCCAGGCATCGGAACCTTCCGCTCGTTCCCGTCGCACCAGCAGAGATCAGGACTAAAAGACATTTCAACCAAACCTGGAACCCGCGCCGAGGAAGAACTTGACCAAGCCCAAACTACACATGATCGGGAACGCCCACATCGACCCGATATGGCTGTGGCGATGGCAGGATGGACTGGAGGTAGTGCTATCCACATGCCGCGATGCGGTCGCCCTTCTCAAGAAACATCCACGCTACATTTTCTCTAGGAGCTCGGCGGGGGTCTATGAATGGCTGGAGCACACGGACCCCGGCACCTTCGAGGAGATACGGGGGCTGGCGGCGGCAGGCAGGTGGAACATAGTGAACGGCTGGTGGGAGCAGCCCGACTGCAACATCCCCTGCGGCGAGTCGCTGGTCAGGCAGGGGCTCTACGGACAGCTCTACTTCAAGGAGAAGTTCGGCAGGACGGCCAAGGTCGGCTACAACGTTGACACGTTCGGCCACTGTTGGACGCTGCCACAGATCCTGAAGAAGTGCGGCCTTGACTACTACGTCTTCCACAGGCCAGGGTACAATGAGAAAACCCTCCCCGCTGACCTCTTCCTCTGGACCGCGCCGGATGACAGCCAAGTCCTCGCATGCAGGATTGAAGGCTATGCCACAGGAAACGCCGAAGGGCTGGAGAAAAGGATCAACAGATGCCTGACACGGTGCCGGGAGAGTGGCATGGACTGGATGGCGTTCTACGGGAGGGGCGACCATGGGGGAGGGCCCACCGAGGAGATGATACTGAAGATACTAGAGCTCTCCGGGAAGATCGAAGATGTCGACATTCGCTTCAGCACACCTGACTCCTTCTTCGAATCGGTCGAGGGCCTGGCGGGGAAGTTGCCAGTTATCAAGGACGAACTCCAGCATCACTCCCGAGGGTGCTACACCGCCGTATCGGAGATGAAGGCAAGGAACAGGAGGCTTGAGACCTCCCTGCTGAACGCGGAAAGGTTCTGCTCCATGGCAAGCATGCTCTTCGGGATCCCCTATCCGCGGGCCAACCTCAGGCAATCCTGGCAGACGCTCCTGTTCCACCAGTTCCACGATGTCCTGGCCGGCACTTCGATCAAACCTGCCTACGATGATGCCTTCAGGGCGTTCGACGCTGCCGGGGGCGTTGCTGACGCAGCAAGGGACATGGCATTGGAGGCCTTCTCCGCAAGGATAAGGACCGTCGGGAAGGAGGGCCAGCAACTGCTCGTATTCAACCCTGCCTACTGCGAGAGGGAGGATCCCGTGGAATTCCGCGCCGTCCTGCCGACGAACAAAGATCTCGTGGCCCTTGACGAGAACGGAACGGAGCACCTCATCCAGGTCCTCTCCTCGCAGAAACTCGACGGGAATCGGTTAATCTCCGGCGTCTTCGTGGCCAAGCTCCCTCCCTTCGGCTACAGGGTGTTCTGGATAACCAAGGGCAAAACGAACGCTAGATCCGACCTGCGGACAATTTCGAATGGGATTGAGAACTCCTTCGTCAGGATTCGCGTCGATTCCAGAACCGGCTTCATCACGAGCATCTTCGACAAAACGCTTGGCGCCGAGATGCTCGCGGCCCCAAGCAGGCCAATAGTAATCCGAGATGAGAGCGATACCTGGAGCCACGACGTTCTGTCCTTCAGAGATGAGATAGGGACTTTCAAGATAGACCGGCCGCCGATCATGGAATCGGGGCCCGCGAGGGCATCCATCACCGTCATCAGCAGGTACAACAAGTCCAGGCTCACCCAGACCTATCTGATTCATGCGGGCACTCCGCTGATCGAATGCAGAATTGACCTAGACTGGCACGAGAAACACAAGATGCTGAAGCTCTCCTATCCCTTGGCAGTTGAGAGGCCCAGGGCAACCTACGAGATTCCCTACGGAGTCATCAGGCGCCCCACGAACGGCGAGGAGGAGCCCGGACAGAGATGGATTGACATCTCCGGGAGATCGGGCGATGGCCCCGAGATGGGCTTGCTTCTGGTCAACGACTGCAAGTACGGGTTCGACGTCCTGGGATCAGAGATGAGGATCAGCCTCGTAAGAAGCCCGATCTACGCTTTCCACAGGCCACGAAAAGTGGAGCCGGGCAAGGGGTACCTATACACCGATCAGGGAAGACAGATAATCAGGCTTGCGTTGCTTGCCCATGCTCGGATCAGAACCGAGACGGCCTTCGCGTGCGCGGAGAGGCTCAACAATCCCCCCATCATCCCGTTCTCAAACGCGCACGACGGCGCGCTGCCCCCTGTCTCTAGCCTAGTGACAGTCAGCCCCTCAAACGTCGTTCTGGGGGCCATCAAGATCGCGGAAGCCGATGACCGGGTTGTGCTGCGCCTCTTCGAATCGGCGGGTAGGAGAACGAGATCCAAGGTCAAATTCCCACTTTGCGGCCTAGAGTTTGCCTTCAACCTCACCCCCTGGGAGATAAAGACAGTCGCGATTTCGCGAGCTGGCCGGGCGACGGAAACCAACATGCTCGAGAAGTCGATGGCCGGCAAAGGGTAGGCCGGCAATCCGTCCCGGTTCCCCTGCCCCGAATGCCCTGATGGCATGCCACCTGGGGGAATACCTCTAGGCAACACATTTCCAGATGGCGGGCCGCCGAGGGGCCGAGGTTGAACCGTGAAGACGCATACTGCGGTTGAATGGCTATCTGATAACCTAGCGATGTTCAGGGACACCTGCAACGTCTTCGTTGTGAAGGACGGAAGCCGGGCACTTCTAGTTGATTTCGGGTCCGGCCAGATCCTGAACCCACTGAGGTCGCTGGGCATGAGGAGGGTGGATTGGGTCCTCCACACCCACCACCATCGCGACCAATGTCAGGGCGATCGGCTCCTTCCTGACGAGACCAAGATCGCGGTGCCGTTCCACGAAAGGCCCCTTTTCGAGGACGCCGAGAACTTCTGGAGGAACAAGCAAATCTACGACAGCTACAATGACCAGTCAACCTGCTTCACGTTGACCAGCAGCATACGCGTGGACCGCGCCCTTGAGGATTACGAGTACTTCGAATGGCGGTCGCACCAGTTCTTCGTCCTGCCCGCCCTCGGCCACACCCACGGCTCGATCGCTCTTCTTGCGGACGTGGATGGCAGGAAAGTCGCGTTCACAGGAGATATGATCTACTTGCCCGGAAAGCTCTGGAATCTCTACGATTTCCAACATTCCTACGGCGGTGCCGAAGGGATAGACCTGAACTTGTTCTCGCTGCGGGATCTCAAGAGGATGCAGCCTGATCTGATTCTACCTTCCCATGGCGATCCCATGGCCAACCCGGATGAGTCGATCACCGTGACCATGGACAACTTGAGGCAGTACCACCTCTATATGACCGGGCAGCCGCCGACCATCGACCGCAAGTTCAAGAGGCTCAGCCCCCATCTTCTCACTGCTCCCCATGGCTGTTGCACTTTCTATGTTCTGTTGAGCGACTCGGGGAAGGCGATGCTGATCGACTATGGGGCCGCGAGCGGCAACCACTTCTACGCCCATGTGCGGCAGTTCGAGTCCTGGGAGAAGCAGAGGTTCGTGGAACATTCCATCCACGAGCTGAAGGCCGACTGGGGAGTGAAATCGGTAGAGGTTGTCATCCCTACTCACTACCACGACGACCACACATGCGGCATCCCACATCTGCAGAAGCACCACGGGGTCAAGCTGTGGGCCCTCGACCTGATGGCGAATATCCTGGAGAACCCGCACGAGTACAACGTCCCCTGCCTCCTCCCGTATCCTATGAGGGTTGACCGGCGGATCAAGGACGGCGAAACGGTGACCTGGGAGGAGTACGAACTCAAGGTCGTGCACTTCCCGGGCCAGACGGAGTACCATATGGCCATGGCTGTCACGGTGGACGGGCAGCGAGTCGCCTTCATTGGGGACAGCATATGGGACGCAGGCACCGCCCTGTCCCAGCCGATCATCCACCGCAACGTTGTCACCGCCGCCAGCCACCGTAAATGCGCGGAGAAGATGGAGGAGCTACAACCACAGATCTTGGCCGGCGGCCACGGGAGCTGGATTCCGGTCGACCGGAGGAAGCTCCATACCCTGCATGATAGAGCCCAGTCCACGCGAGAGATGTTCGATAGGCTGCTGCCCGAACCTTCCGAGATGGGAGTGAACCCGCGGTGGATCGCGATCGTTCCCTATCAGATGGCGGCACGGACAGGCGGCACTGCCCGGGTGGGGGTGGAGATCCAGAACTACCGGGCGCGCAGCATTGTGGCAAAGGCAAGCCTCGCTCTGCCCCAGGGCTGGACCTCGACACCGAGAAGTGCGTCAGTTCGTATCGAGCCCGGAGCCCGAGCCAGCATGGGTTTCAAGGTCAAGGTCGGCAAGTCAAGGAACCGTCGCGTTGCGATAGCCGCTGATGTCACGCTTGACTCAACTCACCTTGGCCAGATCGCCGAAGCCGTGGTAAATCTTGTCTAGCCGATCGGTTCGGTGACCAGAGAAAGAAGCGGACGGCATTGATCGCACTAGCAAACCTTTATGACCGAACCATTCCCAGCGCCCAGCCATGAACCGACGGGAGAGGGTTCTGAGGGCAGTCGAGCTGAGGCAACCCGATCGTTGCCCTATCGTGCACTCCAGCCTACCCGCTGCGTTTCTGAGGCACGGCAAGGCGCTGGTCGACCTCCTCGCCAAGTACCCAAATGATTTCGGCTCTTCGGAGCATTCAATCCCCAAGATAGAGGATCTCCCGCCCGACTACAAGGCCGGAAGAAACCAAGACAGCTGGGGCACGGTATGGCAATCCACCACAAACGGCATACACGGACAGGTTGCTGACTACCCGATACATACATGGGAACAGGCAGAGGAGTACGCGTTCCCCGCACTGCCCAGCGATGAGGAGATCGAGAAGAGAAAGGTCAGCGTGGCCGAGGCGAAGAAGGACCTCTTCGTGATGCACGGCTTCAACCCTGGCAACTACTTCGAACGTCTCCAGTGGCTCTTGGGATTCAGGACGGTCCTCACCGACCTCGTCAGGAAGCCGCCGCAGTTCGTCGATTTCGCAGACAGAATGCTCGAGTATTGCCTGCAGTCCATCGACAGGGCCCTGGAGGCGAAACCGGACTGCGTGAACTTCGGCGATGACTGGGGAGCCCAAGACCGGTTGCTCATCAAGCCCGCGATCTGGCGCAGCTTCTTCAAACCCCGCTACAAGAAGATGTTCGACCTCGTCCACGACGGCGGGGCCTTCGTCCAGCTGCACTCCGACGGGTACATAGTGGACATACTTGACGATCTGTACGAGATCGGGGTGGACATCATCAACCCCCA
>Ga0172366_10000448_pt1 | contig 29524 bp, 29 predicted proteins | sample LakKivSesite69cm_FD_114533 | JGI IMG/M metagenome (GOLD analysis project Ga0172366, IMG submission 114533) | Sediment microbial communities from Lake Kivu, Rwanda - Sediment site 69cm | ecosystem: Environmental > Aquatic > Freshwater > Lake > Sediment | place: Rwanda: Western Province, Lake...
CGCCTGGTCCTCCGTGAACGGCCCACTCCTCACGCGCCTGAGCTCATGCATGTGGGCCCCGCCACCGAGGACCTCCCCGACGTCAGCGCAGAGCTTCCTGATGTATGTCCCGCTCTGGCAGCTGACCCTGAAGAGCCAGTTCCTGCCGTCGCCCTCGAGGTAGTCGATCCTATAGATAGTCCTCGTGCGTAGGCGTCTGCTGACAGCAGACCTAAGCGGGGGACGCTGATAGATCTCCCCCTCGAACATCTTCAGCGTCTCCACCAGCTTCCCCTCAGGCACATCCTCGTGGGTCCGCATGATGGCGACATACTCCTTACCGGAGTCTAGGAGGGCCTGCACAACCTTCGTTGACTCCTCGAGGCAGACGGGCAGGACCCCTGTGACCTTGGGATCGAGGGTGCCCCCGTGGCCGACGACCTCAATCTCCATCAGCTTCCTCACCCAGGCGACCACCTCGTGGCTCGTGGGGCCAGGCACCTTGTCGACGACGAGGATGCCGCGCCTGATCATCTGCTGAAGGTTCCGCTCCTCGGGAGGCGCGCCGAGGCTCCTGTCGTAGTCCTCCTCCGCCTTGACCGTCACGGTCCTCTTGATCTCCCAGGCGGGCCTCTCAGGCATCTCGATCGCATCCTGATGGGTGTCCGACTCTTTAAGCATGCTGCAGATGATCTGGGGGCAACCTATGACTCGTAAGACCCCTCTCGACCCTCAGCGCCGCATCGATGAGGCTCAGGAGCCAATAGGAGACGAAGCATGACTTCCCCCTCATCATCGACTAAAATTATATATTTTCACGGTTCTCTTTCTGGGAGGCGTCGCGGGTGAACGCATCGAGGGAGGCTGTCCGCCGGCTCCAGATAGAGAAGCAGGGGATCGGAGCATACCCGGTGAAGGCCGGCAAGGAGGAGATATTCGGGGCCGTCGACGCCTTGGGCTGCATCCAGATAGACACGATAAACGTCGTCGAGCGGGCCCACTACCTCTCAATATGGACCAGGCTCGGCCGTTACAGCAAGGGGGACCTCGACGACCTCGCGTACGTCGACAGGAGGCTCTGGGAGCACTGGGGCCACGCCGCCTCCATGATGCCCTTCACCGACTACCGGTACTTCATCAGATCCATGAGGATCAGGGGTGAGGACTGGGCCGGGGGGAGGGGATGGTTCGGCGACTCGGGTGTCAAGCTCATCGATCACGTCCTCCAGAGGATAAGGGAGGAGGGACCCCTATCGTCCAAGGACTTCGAGGAACCGGGGAGGAGGCCCCGCGAGGGCTGGTGGTCCTGGAAGCCGTGCAAGGTCGCGCTCGAGACCCTCTTCGCCGCCGGCATCCTCCTAGTCTCACACCGAGAGAGCTTCCAACGATACTACGACCTCGCCGAGAGGGTTATCCCGCCCTGGGTCGACACGACCGAGCCCACGGAGGAGGAGAGGGTGAAGTTCTTCGTCGCCAGGACCATGCGCGCCCTCGGCGCCATCAAGCCTAGGGACATCCGTGGCTACTACCACCAGTGGTGCACTAAGATCGGGAAGGAGACCAAGGAGCTTCAGGCGATCCTCGACGCCATGGCGGCGGGTGGCGAGGCGGTGAAGGTCACGGTCGATAGGGAGGGTCAGCCATACTACTGCGCCGAGGAGGACGCTGGCAGGCTCCAGGAACTCGGCGGAGGCTTCGGATTCGACGGCGTACGGTTCGTCACATACTTCGACAGCCTCATGTGGCTCAGGGACAGAGTCGTAAGCCTCTTCGGCTTCGAGCCCGCTCTGGAGGTCTACGCGAAGCCTGAGGGGAGGAGGTTCGGCTACTATCACCTGCCTATCCTCTACGGTGACCGCCTGGTCGGGAGGGTTGCGCCGAAGCTGGACAGGAGGAACAGGGTCCTCATCGTCCGGGGGCTGTGGCACGAGCCATGGTTCAAGCAGGACGAGGGTTACGAGGACAAGTTCCTGGGCACGCTGGAGGGCTTCGCAGAGTTCAACGGCGCGGAGAAAATCGTATACGCGCCTTAGGGTTGGGGGATCAGTTCTTCTGCGTCCTGGTCTTCAGCTGGGGCTCCCCCTTTATCCCCTTGGCGAGCTCGACGGCCGCCTTGACCGCCTCCTCCTCACCGTCGAGCAGGAATATCTTGGAGCCCTCCCCGCCGTCTATGCCGCCTCCTCCAACGGGGATGACGTCGACGCCGAAGAGCTCCTTGAACGCCTCCATCTCGGTGATGACGGCGCCCTGGACGACCATCATGCCGCACTTGACGCCCATCGCGTAGTCGACCTTCCTCATCCCCATCCTGGCGACGACGTCGGTGAGGCTTATAGGCACCAGCTTCTCGAGGCCGGCGGCGATTATCGTCGTGACGCCGTTGCTCGTGAGGTAGCCCCATGATGCGCCCATCGTGCCCCCACCCGCCCCGCCGAGCAGGACACCGGCGGCGCCGAAGGGGTCTATGGCGTTGGCGCCCTTGATGAAGATGTCGCCTGGCCCCATCTTGGCCAGTATAGGCGGCAGATCCTGGGTCTTCAGCGTCCTTGCCTTGCCCTTCTCGAGGACGTGGTGGTCGTATCTGCCCTTGGCCTCCGTGATCATTAGGCCGTCCCGGGTGACGACGCCCGCGGTGAACATCCCCTTGTCCTTGACCTCCTCGCCTGTGAGCTCCTCGAGGACGTATGCGTCGGTGGTGCTTGTGCAGACGACGATGGTCCCCTCCCTCATCGCCTCCCGGACGATGTCCATGTGCGCTATCGCCTTGGCTATGAGCCTCTTCCCCTCGGCGGGTGTGAGAACAATCTGGGCTAACAAGCGTTATCCTCCGAAACCTGATGGTAGGTAGCTGGGTCGGTGATAAAAACTTAGCTGAAATAGGGCGGGGGAGACGATGAGCTCAGTGTTCGATCTCCTCGGCTGACCTAGATGCGTAATACCATAATACCTTAGAGAGGTGGCTGCTCGGCGGGCGGCATGTGTAGGCAAACCGGTAAGTGGTCTATTGGTGGGAATGGAAATTTACTTGGATGAGGCAACCCATCCGATCGGGAGGGCCCAGCTATTATACCACGGTCTGCTCCGAGATGGCCTCGGCGAATATGTTCCCGAACTCCGTGAGGCTGATGACCTTCATCTTGCTCCCCTTCTCGGCGTCGATGAGCCCCTTCATCTCGAGGCGCGAGACTATCCTGCTGAACCTGTTCCTGAGGGTGGAGCTGGCCGCCTTGTAGCCGAACCAGCGGATGATGTCGCTTATGGATTCGGCTTCGCCGCCGTTCTCGCGGAGGAGGACCAGCAGCTTCTTCTCGCGCTCCCACTCCTTCTCCTCGTGCCTGCTGCTCGGCTCTAGCCTGTAGCCTGGGAGCTGTATCTCCATCGGCTCCCTGCTCTGCTGGTTCCTGGCCGTCTCGAACCAGCTGTTGAAGGACTCCTCGCCCGGCTTCCCGCTGACGTACCACGCCGGCTTGACGGAGGGGACGCTGTAGACCCTCGCGTTCCTGAACATGAGGGCAACCGTTAGGGCCACCCCCTGCGTGATGTTCGTCGTGCTGGTGATGTCCAGGAGCACCTCCTCCCCGTCGCGGCGAGCCGCCGCCACGACGCCGTAGATCGCCTTGAAGGCGCTCCTGTTGTCCATCGGATCGTATCCGATCATGACGGGGTCCAGTATCTCGAGCTTGTCGCGCAGCTCCTCGGCGTTCTTCTTGGACATGTAGCTGAAGACGGCTGTTTCGTCGACCGCTTCGACGTCGCTGTACAACAGATATAGCCTGGTTATGCCGTGGTGTTTGCTCCAGTACCTTATTCCGTCGAAGGGGCGCCGGAAATGGGTCCCGACGAGGCAGACGATGATTGTCATTAAGGAACCTCCTTTGACTCTCTAGATTTAAATAAACCTTGTCACCTTAAAAGTATTTAAATTATTCCTGACATAATATTAATGCGTAATATCATTATTTATTTTTGAGACAATCCTGTATTTTAATAAATATTTTAAAATAATTCATTCATAATTATTCGAAGTATTATGATTGCGATAATCATCTTAAAATAGAACGATTCGCGACTGTTGATACACCTGTAGTTAGTGTTCTCCATCGGAGGCTTGAGACGTGACGGATCCACCTGCCAGAGTGAGGGTTTACTCCCTCCCGGACTGCCACAAGTGCGAGGAGTTGAAGAGGTGGCTCACCGAGAAGGGGATAGTCTTCGAGGCGAGGTGGTTCGACAGCGAGGCCCAGACGGAGTTCGTTATGAGGAACATGTTCGGCAACCCGCCTTTCCTCGAGGTGGGGGAGAGGGCCGCGTCCTCCGAGGAGTTCTTCAAGGACGGCACACTAAACGAGGCGATTGTCAGGGAGGTTCTCGGTATTTGAAGCGTGTCAAGGAGCTGCCTAGGGGGCAGACTTACATAAACCAGTATTCCAAGGCGGAGAGGGTCTACAGGGGGATGCCGATGGTCAGGACGACGGACGGCTACCTGGTCCCGTGGGATAAAACACGGATCATCGAGCAGCTCCAGAGGGAGACTCAACTCGCGGAGATAATGTTCGGCATGGAGCCGCTGAGCGGGCTGAAGGCCGAGAAGATAGCCAACGAGGTGGACCGCAGGATAAGGCTGATCAAGCCGAAGTTCGTCTCCGGGCCGATGGTGAGGGAGGTGGCGAACAACGTCCTCCTCGAGTGGAGCGAGCAGGAGAATATGCCGGAGCTCCAGATCTACAGGAACATCCTGACCAGGGTCGGGGTCCCCGTCCCGGACGCGTACGAGATAGACACGGGCAGCGGTTTCGAGGCGAAGGAGAACGCCAACCTGCAGCCCAACCCCGAGACGGTGCATAAGAAGAAGGCTGACAGGCTCAGCAAGGAGCAGTACCTTCTGCTGATGGACCCGACCCTCGCGACGGCCCACCACCAGGGAGATATCCACATCCACACGCTCGAGTACTTCGGCAGCCGCCCCTTCTGCCAGGACTGGGACCTCCGCTACTTCCTGTACTATGGACTGGTGCCGGACGGGACCGGCTTCAGGAGCAGCGTAGCCGGTCCGGCCAAGCAGCCTGAGGTGGCGATCCTTCACAGCGTGAAGGTGCTCGCCGCTGGGCAGACGAACTTCAGCGGCGGCCAAGGCTTCATGAACTACACGATGTTCCTCGCCCCCTTCATGCGCGGCATGGAGTACAGCAAGGTTAAACAGCTGGCGCAGATGATGTTCTACGAGCTGACCCAGACCTACGTGACGCGGGGCGGCCAGCTCGTCTTCAGCAACATCCAGCTACCCATGGGCGTGCCTAAGATCTGGCGCGACGTGCCCGTCGTCATGCGTGGGAAGGTCGGCCCAGATACCTATGGCAACTATGAGGATGAGGTGCAGAGCTTCTTCCGGGCCATCACCGAGGTGGCGCTGGAGGGGGACTTCTGGGGCAAGCCGTTCAACTTCCCGAAGAACGAGAACTACGTGTCGCCTGAGTTCTTCAAGCCGGAGTACGACGACCTCTGGATGCTCGTCCACGAGTCCGTGGGGAAGTTCGGTGCGCCGTACTTCGACAACATGCTACCCGCCTACCGCGGCTACGGGAAAGGCATAAGCTGCTACCAGTGCTGCGCCTACCAGTTCGCGAACACGCCCGAGACCGACCCCCACTTCAACGAGAAGCTCTTCTTCGAGGGCGGCCAGCACTTCAGCATGGGGGGCTGGCAGGTGGTCAGTCTCAACATGCCGAGGATGGCCTACAGGGCGAACGGCGACTACGACAAGCTGCTCGAGGCGGCCGAGGAGAACATGAGGCTCTCCATCGACGTCTTCAAGACGAAGAGGCACTGGATGGACAAGGCGATCGGGAACAACATGATCCCCTTCGCCACCCAGCAGCCCAGGGACCCGGTCACGGGGCAGAAGGCGCCGCCTGCCGTCGACTTCAGGGAGCTCGTCAACGTGATAGGCGTCGTCGGCGTAAACGAGATGGTCCAGCACTTCACCGGGAAGCAGCTCCACGAGAGCGACGACGCGATCCGCGTAGCGGTCCGGCTCCTCCTGGACATGGAGAAGTACAGGAAGGGGCTGGAGATGAAGCACGGCTTCAAGATAATGCTGGCCCGTACGCCGGCAGAGAGCACGGCTCAGACCTTCGCCATCTCGGACCTGGTCTCGCCAAAGTACAGGAAGCACGCGGAGAACGTGGTGAAGGGGGACCTCGAGCAGAGCCTGGCCCTCCTCAAGGGGCAGCGCGACCTCCCCGTCTACTACAGCAACGGCACCCACACGTACGTCGGCGCCCACATTCCGCTGGGGAAGAAGATAGACATCGAGCACAAGTTCTTCCCGATCCTGAGCGGTGGCAACATCTTCCACGCCTGGCTCGGCGAGGCCTGCAGCGACCCCGAGGCGCTGTACAAGCTGACTCAGCGCATCTGCAGGAACAGCCAGATAGGCTACTTTAGCTACACGAAGGACCTAACGATCTGCAGTAAGTGTCAGAGCACGAACGCCGGGCTGCTGAAGAGTTGCCCTAGCTGTGGGTCTGAGAGCGTGAAGTGGTGGAGCAGGATCACTGGGTACTACACCGACGTGACGGGGTGGAACGAGGGGAAGCGGCAGGAGCTTATGGACAGGTACAGGGTCACAATATAATCTCCTAGTATCTTTTTTATTCAATCAGCTTTTCATAAAAAAACCGAGAATCAACAGTTGATAATAATTAATTACAACCCCCGTTGGCACCAAAATACAGACAACGGGGTCAATGACATCTTTTTAAGGTTCATGGTATGCAAGCATTTCAAATAAATCCTAGCCTAATACTTCACTATGAGTAATGAGAAGAGCCGAGAGGTAGAGGCGAGGCTCAGGGTCGTCGCCGACCGTTACGGCGACAGACTCACCCCGGAGGAGCTTGAGGAGGTTAGGAAGGCCCTCGAGGCGAACCTCGACGCGGCCCACGCCCTGAGGGCGATCAGGCTGGGGAACTGGGACGAGCCCTTCAGCGTCTTCAAACCAATAAGGAGGAGAAAGGTTTGAGGCCGGACCCGTTGTTCATGCCCATCAGGGAGCTATCCAGGCACATCAAATCGGGCAGGATCTCCCCCGTCGAACTGACAGAGCTCTACCTGAGGCGGCTGGAGAAGATCGGGCCAAGCTATAACTCAGTCGTAACCGTCACCCGTAGGAGGGCGCTGAGGCAGGCGAGGAGGGCGGAGAAGGAGATGGAGGCGGGGAACTACAGGGGGGTCCTCCACGGGATTCCGTACGGCGTGAAGGACCTCATCGCCACGAAGGGCATCCCCACAAGCTGGGGCGCCGCCCCCCTCAAAGATCAGGTGTTCGACTACGACGCCGCCGTCGTGAAGAAGCTAGATCAGGCGGGAGCCATCCTGTGCGCGAAGCTCGCCATGATCGAGCTCGCCGGAGGAATGGGCTACAGGCAGCCATTCGCCTCCTTCACCGGGCCCCCGAGGAACCCATGGAACCCTGACACGTGGACCGGCGGCTCCTCGAGTGGCTCAGGCGCAGCAGTCGCCGCCGGTCTGGTTCCATTCGCCATAGGCTCGGAGACCTGGGGAAGCATCCTCAGTCCGTCGAACAGCTGCGGAGTAGCCGGCCTCCGACCGACATACGGCAGGGTCAGCCGCCACGGAGCCATGGCCCTCTGCTGGACCCTGGACAAGCTCGGCCCCCTCTGTCAGACAGCCGACGACTGCGGCGTCGTCCTAGAAGTCATCTCTGGACCAGACCCGGAGGACCCAACCGCGACCGACGAAACCTGGACCTACAAGCCGAGGAGCACCAAGAAACGCTACAAAGTAGGTATCCTGAAGGGCGTCGCCGACGACGCCCAGGACGAGGTCAGGCAGAACTTCGAGGAGGCACTGAAGGTGGTGAGGAGGTTCGCCTCGGTCGAGGAGTTCGAGCTACCCGACCTCCCCTACGAGGCGGTAACCCGCACCATCCTCAACGCCGAGGCGGCGAGCGCCTTCGATGAGTTCGTGGAGGCAGGCCTGAGCCACCGGCTCACAGCCCCGGAGGATCACTGGGGACCATACGCGAGGACGGCCCTCCTAGCCACAGACTACCTACGCGCCATGAGGCTCAGAGGCAAGATGGCGAAGGCCGTCGCGGAGGCCATGGAGCCGTACGACGCCGTCGTGGCGCCCACCGCGAAGAAGGCTGCTACCCCGATAGACCAGGAGTTCAGGAAGGTCGCACCCGGGGCGACCAGGGACGTGATGGGGGCAGTGGGGAACGGCTGCGGCCTTCCCAGCATAAGCGTGCCCGACGGCTTCACACAGGCAGGCCTACCGACAGGGATCCAGTTCATGGGCCACCCATACGACGAGAACACTATCGTCAACATGGCGCGAGCCTACCAGAGCCTCACGGACTGGCACAGGCGACACCAGGACACCCTTGAGAAACATGCCTAGTAACAATTAAAAAACAGATACGATCAGCCACTTAACACGGGGCGGTGATGATGACTACACTCCCCAACGCACGCACAGGAAAAACGCACTATCCCAAGAAAAACGTACTACATTTTGCTTCAGTGTAACTCTGACAACACTGTCGATTTCAAGGGGTTTTTGATTGATTACAATCATAGTTAATTTGATGGACGACCCCCAGCCCATGTGCTAATCATCTATTACAATACAGTGGAGGTGCGATCCTCAGTCTCTAGGAATTTTCTTAAGGCTTTGAGTTCCCGTCTAAAACGCCACCGGAAAAGCCTATTTTTAAGATGATTAATGATCAAATCAGTCGCTGATATGAATTAATTAATATTTTTTTAAATATGAATATGACGGCGAATCAGAGCTATGATGTTTCTTTTATAGGATCAAAATTGTTTTCTCTTAAAATGCTTTTATACCATTCCTTCTTTTCGTTTCCCCATTTATCCACCAATTCGCTCCCCTTGATAGAAAGCTTGTAATATGTATGTCCCGAATCCATATGACTCTTAACTTCTCCTTGTTTCATAAGTGAGTTTAGGATTTGCACTTCTATCGATTGCTGCTACGTTCGCCGCGATCATTGTGGCTGGCTAGGACTCTTAGCTTAGTAATCGCGCCCATGACTTTATCACCCTCTCATAACCTTTAAATAGTGACTCGCCCCACTCAATGTCGAGTACTTGTAGTGTTATATAAAATTTCAACAAGAACAAGAACCATCATGGTCTTCTCGGTCTTAGGCTTTCTCATACTCGGAATTAGCGGTTGTGCCTCCGAAAATATTGGTGTCAGTGCAGCTGAACCATTATTGCAATATTACTGGACTGGACCTTTTTATGTCTGGGCCGCGGCAAGATCCGATGGTTATGACTCTAAAACTTTTATAGGATTTCAATCTGCATGTGGCAGTCCAACAAGCGTCTATCCTACAGGATCGTCCTATACATGGTACCCGGCTGAATGGCATCCTGAACCGCTTTACATGTTGTCTATACATATCTATAATCCTAATCCATACGCCATAGAAGTCACATACTGGGTTCAGTGTACCTCGCCATAGAAGTCACATACTGGAGAAATCAACCCCAATTTTTATCTTTAGATTTAACCCGATAGAAAAGGAGGACCATGAAAACCGGATTGTGACGTGATCCGGGTCTCGATAAAGAGGAGCCGCTGTTGGACGGAGACAAATTGTCATTCACGTTCGTGTTGGTGTTTCTGACCTTAGTCTTTGCCCTGATCCCGAGCGTCCATGCCGAGGCGAAGCCAGCCGAGTTCGCACTCTCCAGTCTCATCATCGTCCCGAAGGAGGCATGGATAGGGAAATCTGTTGCCGTTGTCACCATAAGTCTTCTGGTTACCAACATCGGTGACTTGGAGGGTAATATTACTGTCGACCTGCTGGTCAACGGCGTCAAGGAGCAGTCCAAGAGCGTGTCCCTCTCGGGCGGCGCACGGACAATGATCAGTTTCACGGTGACAAAGACCGCCATAGGCAGCTATGCCGTCAAAGTCGGAGACTTGACGGGAAGCTTCACGGTCATGAAGACTCCATCTCCAACTCCTGCAGCTTTCACTTTCACGGAACTCGTCATGAGCCCAGTCGATGTGGCACTAAATGCCAAGGTGAATGTGTCGGTGACCGTGAAGAACACGGGCGAGCAGTCAGGCACCTATTCTGCCGAGCTGAAGCTCGACGGAGTGATCGAGGAGACAAAGACCGGCACCCTCGCAGGTGGCGCCTCTACGACCGTGACCTTCAAGGTCTCGTCACAGACCGAGGGCACCCACACGGTGCAGGTCGGCACACAGACCGGCAGCTTCACCGTGAAGGGCCCAGGAATATCCACGTCCTACATCGTGGTGCTACTGATCTTTATCGCCATCGTGACCGCCTCCGTCTACGCGCTATACAGGAGAGGTTAGGGAGCCATAATAAAACAGTGATAACGAAGAGGATTGAGAGGAGAGGACTAGAAATCGAGGTTTCATCAGTAGGAGGCATCGTCTACCTGTGACATTAAGCAGACTTCTCCACCGAACCCAAAGCAGGTAGTTCTGCCAATCTCCGAATACAAGACACTCGTCGAAACGCTGGCATGCGAAATAGCATCGTCAAAGAAAAGTACACTCATAGCTTCAAGGTACTTCGACGTTTGGGTCATCGACGAGTGCCTCAAGGCTCGTGACAGGGGCGTCGGAGCTGATAGTTGATTATGTTGAAATCTGCCCACGACAAGCTTAGGGATAGAATTGCTGAGGGTTATCGTTAAAAAGGGTATCAAGTCTCTACTGAGAAACAAATAGGGAATCGTCGAGTCGATATATACGCCGAAAATGAAGAAGAGGTTGTCACCTCTGAGGAAATCGATATTGGCGATTAGAGTCCCAACTAATATTAAAGAGTATGTTGTCCAAGTGGCGGAGCTGAAGTGGAGATTATTGATCATCCACCAGTTTCATTCTTCTAGTATTGTCTTTATCTGGTTGAAGTGACCGGCTATTTTATTTCCTTTCGGTGTCAGGGTCGTGTATCCCCTTTTTATTCTTCCGTCTGGTTGTGTGGTTTCCTCTGTTATTATGTTGAGGCGACTTAGGGCGGCGGTTATCTTGTAAAACTTGTCTCTGCTTATGTTGTTCTCCTTCATCTTCTCTATTAGCTGTAGTCTTTCCATCTGTTCCGCCTCGGGTTCTGACAGGATGAGTATGTACTTTATGGCTCCCTTGGTCTCGTCGATGGTGTCCAGGGCTTGGTAGTTCATTGATTCTGAGTTTCGAGAATCCTAGAATAAGATTATGCATCAGAGTTCCATTATTTCGGAACAGTAGAACTTTATATGTGAAAGTTTCAACCCAATGTATAGAGGTAGTTATGAGGCTAGACGCGGGAGAAGGGGGGCTGCCGGCGATCCTAAAGGAGTACCAAGAGCTGGCTCTCAGATACCTCTGGAATCTTAATGGTGAGGACGCGAGCAGCCGTGGCATCTGGGTGCAGGTTAACGAGGATCTCAGGGGTAGAGGGTCCATCAGCGAGGTGTCGATAATCAACTTCCTGGATGCCGAAGTGGACGAGGGAGTTCTCAGCTACAAGGAGACCACGGGGAAGGGAGGGCGCAGGCGGATCTATTCTGCCAAGCTCGACGAGGCCAGGTTCAAGGAGTATGTCTCCACGCTGTTCATCGGTAACCTCCTCAGGGACTTCCCGGAGGAGACCAAGAAGGCCTCAGGAAACTACCTAACTTTGGGCGTCCGTCGGAGTTGAGCCCGAAATGCAGCGAGTGTTAAACCTATTAGACGTGGACGATGTCGCGAAAACCATTCGCAGCGAGCTAACGGAGCTGTTCCCCGGCACTAGGTTCGAGGTGGAGGCGAGGAGAGGCGTCTTCAGCGGCTACGTGGCGGTGAAGTGGACGGACGGGCCCGCCCTCACCCGTGTACAGGAGACGGGGTTAAGGGAGAGGCATGACCTGATCCTCGTCAACGAGAGGACGGGCGGCAAGGCGAGGACGGGCAGCCTCTTCGTCAAGTACGAGAGAAGCTACACTGAGGAGGCCCTGGAGACGGCAAGGTGCACCAGCCCTTACATGAGCTACGACTACGCCCTCCTCTCGGAGACGGACTTCCGAGAGACCCTAGGTACACGGTCTCATTGTCAGGCTTGCATCTGGAGATGATCCGCCATGGCGTTTCATCACCAGATCTCGATGCCTTTCTCATGGAGGTGCTGAGCCGCTAGATCGGCGAGGGGGGCAGGTGAAGGGGATCTTCAGCGCCTTCACCTGCACGAAGATGTCCCTGATGTTGATCTCCATGGACTTACCCTTCTTATAGAAGTTATCCAGGATGGCTTGCCACCCCTACGAGGAGAACACCGTCATCAGCGTAGCCCGCGTCTACCAGAGCCTCACAGACTGGCACACACGACACCCGAAAACCTGAGAAACGTCGCCTGACACCCCTAGAAAATCAGAAGCGATCAGTCGAGGGGTAAAGGCGGCGGCGACCACCACCTCCAGTAGTCGCCGCCCGGAGACCCGGAATAAACCGCCGAATCAAAAAAGGAACCTGAAAACGAAAAATCGCGGAGACGACGACTACCACCACCCTCCCCCCCACGCGCACGCAACACCAAAAATTTTTTTTTCCGTTATGAGTAGCCACGTAAATTAGCCGCGCCTATGCTCGGGCGGGTACCTCGGGTAGGCAACCCTGCTAGGCTTCAGCCCCAGCTCCACCGACACCTCAGCCACCTTCAGAGCCGCCTCGGCAGGGTCGACCACGGGCAGCCCCGTCGCCTCCCTCAGCCGCCTACCCAGCCCGAACAGCCCCAGGCAATCGAGGTAGAAGCAGTCGTACCCCTCACGCACGAGCTCCCCGATCTTAGCCTTCGTGAGCTCGAAGGTCCTGTCCAGATCCCTCCTGAGCTCAAGAACGGGCAGCGGAGCGGGCACACCGCAGACCCTTTTACCCAGCGTGGACACCAGAGCCCTCATGGCCTCGCCGGGACCGATCACGGGGACATCGACGAGGGTACGGGCAGCCTCGACGCCAGGATCCCCGGCACACCACACAATCATCGCGTCCCAGAGACCCGCCTCATCCTCGACGCACCCCAGAACCTCAGCGGCAGCCCTGACGTGGTCGACGGCACACTCGATCGCCGGGGGACCACCCCTCACCTGCACGTAGCCAATCTCGGTCCCAGAAGCCGCGATCGACCTGAGGAAGACGAGCCTCTCCCCGATCTCCGCGTCATCGATCCCGGTAATCGGCACCACCAGTAGAATCCTCAAGCCAGACCCCGTAAGGAAAACGGACGCGGAAGGGATAATAGTTTTCACAACACTGAACCCACCACTTATTAACCCAAGGACAGAATAGCTGAGGGTATGCATCGAGCCGAGTGCATCACATTCAGGCGCGCGGCAGTCTACGTCGCCGCGTTCATCATCATAGCCCTGGCCTTCAACCTCGTCCCGACAGGCTGGCTCGAGGAGCTCACAGCCCAGACCACCTCAGCGGCCCTCAGCCTCCTCGGCCTCAGGTCGACATGGGCCACAGGCGCTGCCTCACCCTCACTGACGCTGATCGGGGACAGGACCGTCACCGTCACAATCATACGAGAATGCACTGCGATGAACGTCTTCAGCGTCATGGCCGCACTGATCATACCACTCGCCGCCGGCTGGGCCCGGAAGGCCGAGGGGGCAGCGCTCTCGGCCATGCTACTGTACGTCATGAACGTCAGCAGGATAGCCCTCACCGTATACCTGGCCGCCTTCGACACGCCCCCCTTCTCATGGTTCGTCACGAACCCGACCATCGAAACATACCACTACCCCATCAGCTTCGCGTACGGGGTCATCGGGGTAGCCGTCCTGATCCTTATCGTGAGCAGATGGCCCCTACCGGAGCTCGCAGACACACTAACCGGCGTGATAATCCTCCCTTGGCGCGAAACAACCCGAAGAATGCGCAGTCACACCTAGGGGCACCGAATTGGGAAAAACAACGTTAATGAAAGTAGTTAGGGGATCCTCAGTGGAAACCTAGGCTTCCTCTTTCTTCTCCTCGGCCTTGACCTTCTTTGCCCTGGGCTTAGCTTCCGCGGCGGCCGGCTTACCGACCTTCGATAGGGTTATCGTCATGGTCGAGACGTTGCGCTTACCCCCCTGCTCGCTCTCGAGCTCCTCCGTGGATATCTCTATGACCGGTTTATCGAGGTCCGAAAGGAACCTGTTCCTACATATCTCGGCCACATCCACGGCGCTGGAGATCGCCTGCCCTCTCGCCTTCAGCGACACCCTATCCGCGCCCATCTTGTTGAAGGCGGTCAAGACCGCCATCACGTAGGTCATCGGAGGCTTGCTACCGACGTATACGATGCTCTCGTCGCTCATTGTCGTTCATGATTTATGCATACGCTCACCTTAAAAAACTTCAGAATGGGGACCCCCTAAAACTACGACACAGCCACCTCAGTCCCTCTGGATAGCGTTCGGCATCGTCGCTAATATCCCGAGCTTCACCACCTGAGTGACGGCCAGGAAGATGAGCACAGAGGCGGGCCGAGGCTGTTCCAGAGGAGTCCGGCTAAGAGAGGCGAGGCGACGCTGACCAGGCTCCTGAAGAGGCCTATGATACCAAACCAGCTACCGAGGAGTTCCTTGGGGACGAGCTCGACGCTTATGGAGCCCCCCGTGACGCTGGAGAGCATGATGAAGCCTGTGAGGAGGCCAGCCACGACCAGCGTCGCCTCATTGGGCGCCACCATCAGGAGCATGATGCCGACGCTGTAAAGTGGCGCCATCAAGCCGATCAGCCTCTTCCTGCCGAACCTGTCAGCGACTAGGCCGACAGGGATGGCCAATAGCACTATTATAAGCCAGTAGCCCATGTCCATCAGCCCGAGGGTGAGTTGACCGGCCCCCTTCACCTGCCTCGCGTAGAGGGGCACGTATAGCGCCATGTAATTAGGGAACATGGTCAGCATTGTGTAGACGATCCAGCGTCTCACCTTCACTCCCTCGCCGAAGACGCGCCTCAGGCCGACGCCGAGGCTGACCCGCTCAGGACCGCCAGAGCGCCTCGGGTCCCTGAAGAACCTGAGAATAATCAGAAACGCCACGGCAAGCCCCGTTACCTCGAACCAGTAGAGGGGCCTTATCCCATCGGCCGTGAGCCCCCCGAATCCAGTGATCAGGTAGGCCGCGACCACGGGCGCAAATAGTCTCGGCAACGAGGCGACCGTGTCGCAGAGCTGCATGCCTGTGACCCTCTCGGCGCTCACCAGGCTGCTGCCACAGATCATGGGGCATACATTCATCGTCGTCTCGAATGCGACCGATGTCAGCATGAACGCCACGGCCGTGACCTGCCAGCCTGTGGCAAAACCAAACACCGAGTATCCACATGCCATGAGGAGGAGGGCGGCGAGCAGAACCTTCCTGATTCCGTACCTGTCCGCGAGCCAGCCCACCGGAAGCGTTACTAAGGCGAATGCCAAGCCACCTGCGCTCGCGACGTATCCGAGTTCCATAGCCGTGGCCCCTAGCGCTGTGATATAGATGGATTGGTACTGCTGGGTCAACCCGAGGGAGAAGTTCTGGACCACGTTCTTCGCCATGTTCACCTTGAAGGCGTTCTGCTGCTTTCTGATGAAGCCTAAGCTCTTCTCCAATAAGCCAGAAGCCATGACAGAAAGGTCGAAGGTGGTGTTATAAAAAGGCGGTGCCGGCCGAGAAACCATTTAAACACCGGAGGAGGAGCCTCTTGCATGGACGCCCAAGACGAGGAGATTTGCCACATTATACTTAGGCTACTCTATCCAAGGGCTGAATGGATGGAGTCACCTGAGCCAATCAGCGTGCACGACCTGAGCGTAGCAATAGGCTCCGATGAGGACAAGGTGAAGGCGAACCTCATAGACCTCCAAAGAAGGGGCCTCGTCGCCATCAAAGACGGAGGAGTTATACTCACCGAAAAGACAGTATGGGCGATCCGCCAGAACGAGAGAAGCTACTGCCCCTACCTCTGAGCGACATCACTAGCAACGGTTAAAGCCACACACGTCTCCATGAAAGTCATGCTAGTCGAAGAGAAGCTCGGGAAGCTCGGATTGAAGCTGCCTCCGCCTCCCGCTCCGAAGGGCGTTTACATAGGGGCCAAATGGGCGGGCAACATAGCGTTCAGCTGCGGCCAGGGACCGTTCGAAACGACCAAGAGGGGCATGGTGGGCAAGGACCTCACCATAGAGGAGGGCTACAAGGCGGCACAGGAGGTCTGCCTGAACTGCCTCGCACAGCTCAAGAAGCAGCTGGGAACCCTGGACCGGATCAAGCAGGTGCTTCAGGTAATAGGCTTCATCAACAGCGCCGAGGGCTTCATGGATCAGCCGAAGGTGCTCAACGGCTTCACGGACCTCCTTGTCCAGCTCTACGGTGACCCGGAGGGCAAACCTGCGAGGGCTGCGCTGCCGGTTCACCACCCAGGTTGGATAGCCGTTGAGGCCTGGATGGTCGTCGAGCTCAAACAATAGCACGCCATCTTCGCCACCCCTTTCTCATCAAGGAAAGACTATTAATGAGAAGCAGCGACATTACCTGATCATGGCTAATTCCGACAATATTATTAAACTCGTAGACGAGTTGAAGGGCCTGCTTGATGATTACAGATCATATGGCCAGATGGCCGTGGACGTCATTGACGCTCTCGACAGACTTAGATGCTTAGTCGTCGACGGTAAATTCAGTGAAGCTAGCAAGATAGCGGATGATCTGGCGAGCCAAGCATATTTCTACAGGGACTTCGTGCCAGATTTAGCCGCGAAGACAAATGACATTCAGAGGGCCTTGCGATCGCTCGCCTGAGACCCAGCCTGAGCCCTTGAGCTAAAGGAATTAGGAATGAGTATAAAGTTTAAAAAATCATGGTGAATAGGCCGACTCACCAACGCCTCATTACGGAGTTAGCGATGATCAACAGCGCCATGAGGATTATGAATACTGGCCATAGCCTGTCCCAGGAGAGCCATGTATATGTGTCGCCTAGGAGGGATGAAACCCCGATGATCAATATGAACAAGCCTATGATTATCCCCCAGGTCGCGCCGCTTCGGCCTCCGAAGCAGATGTCATCATCGCCGCGCCTCCTGTACCTGTATTCCCGATACGGGGAAGGATGCAGCGGGGCACCGCAGCTCTTGCAGTTCTCGGCGTCGTCTGGGTTCTCAGTGCCACACTTAGTACAGTAAACCATCTCGATCACTGGATGAAGATCGCTGCCTCCCTTATAGAAACATTACCCCTGCAATCCAAGACTTGATAGGGTGTTAGGCGGCGAAGGAGAAGGGACAGCCCTCCTGCCCGCAGCGTCCACAAATAGATGCATGGTCAGCCTCTGAAAGGGCGATCCTTGCAACAATCCAATATGCTGTGATTACTAAAAGGTACGAATGCACCAATATGCTGCCGTTTATGCTGTCGACGCCGACCTCCATCAGGAATGCGCCGAGCACGAACACTACGTTTAGGGAGGCATGGATTAGGGGATTATCGAGGTCTATCCTGTGCTGGAGTAGGCCGAGGGTGACAAAGGCGAAGCCGATCCAAAAAACGATTATTGGATCGGTTGGGCTCAAGCCGATGAGGAAGTACGTGAGGCTCCCAGCGATCGCGATCATGGCCCCAAGTACGAGGCCTGTACATCCCGCGCAGATGGTTCTACCAGCCACCGAGAGTGTGTGGGTCGTGAACCTTCCACACGGAGGATGGTGACCCTTACTACCCCTCGACGAATGACCATCCGATTCATCGGCCTTCACCCGGTTATCGCCTAAGAGAGCGAGGACCTTAGACGGGTATACTCCCATTATAGCTCCCACAGAGCAGATCAGGATGAAGAAGCCCCCTACCAGCTGAGGCTGAAATGGGACGCGGCTCCCGCTGTAGCTGAATGTGAAGGGGATGAGCAGAAGCAGCACTAAAATAGACATACTGAGTTGCCAAAGCGCTCCTGATGGCCTCAAGATGATTTTTCCTCCCTCGCTAGGTTGGCTGGCAAAGGATCTTCAACCATACACGCCCCTGCAGACTGGTCTAATCTAGCTTCTTGCTCGATAAAAACTATCTAAAAAAGGTCGAAGAGAAAGGGGCTTAGGCGCTCTTGTCTATCTTGACCTTCCCGTCAGCCCCTATGGTCGCCTTCGCGTGTCGCAGGGCCCAGCAGCTTATGACGATGCCCACCGGCAGCGAGGCGGGGTGCCTTGCCGCCATCTCGATGTGGAGGTCAAGGGCGGTTGGTCCCTCGCCTAGGCCCATGGCGCCTATGCCGAGCTCGTTGACCTTCTTGAGGAGCTCCTCCTCAATCGCCGCGATCTTAAGGTCAGCATTCCTCACCTTGAACGGCCTCAGGAGCGCCTTCTTCGCCAGCACCATACAGTAATCCTCGCTTGCGCCGACGCCGACGCCGACGAAGTAGGGCGGGCAGCCCAGGGATCCGGCCGCGGCTAGGGCCTCTATGACGAAGTTCTTGACCCCTTTCATGCCGAGGCCGGGCTTAAGCATCCTGTGAGCGGCCACATTGCTGCTCCCCCCGCCTTTTGGCATCGCGATGAGCTCGAGGTCATTCCCGGGCACGAGCTCGATGTAGAGTATCGGGACGTGAGGGTCGCAGACGTTGTCGTTCGTGTTCCCCTTCAGCATGTCTACGGCGTTTGGCCTGAGCGGTACTTCCTTGGTCGCGCGGCGGGTCGCATTTGCGAGGACCTCCCTGAGGCTGGACCTCAGGGGGAACTCGTCTCCGAGCTTCACGATGAAGGCGACCAGGCCTGTGTCCTGGCACATCGGCCAGGATTCCTTCCTAGCGAGGGCGACGTCCTCGAGTATGCTCACCATCTGGGACCTCCCCACCTCGCCCTTGGTTTCCTTCATCAGTTTTTCGAGTTCCTTCATGTACTCCTCCGGGTACTCGGTCGCCGCGATCCTGAGGAGCTCGACGGCTGTGTCCTCAACAACCTTCTCGAGTTTCATCCTACTTCATCTCCGCCATTATCTTGTCCCTTCGGGCCATCACCTGCTTCTTCACGTCGGCTGTCAGGTTCCCGCCGTGGGTGTCGATGGTTATTATCATGGGACCGAAGTCCTCCACGTCGTAGACCCAGAGGCACTCGGGCATCCCGAGCTCCTCAAGCCAGAAAACGTCCCTCACGCCCTTAATCCCCTTGACAGCCAGGAGGGCGGCTCCCCCGGTGAAGGCCCCGTATACGCATCCGTACTGCTGGCAGGCCTTCGAAGTGCGGTCCCCCATGCCGCCCTTTCCGATGATGATAGCGGGCCTGAACGCCTCTATGAACCTGTCCTGGAATATCTCCATCCTGTCGCTGGTGGTCGGGCCCGCAGCTACGGTCTCCCAGCCCTTCCCGGTCTTCCTCATGATTGGGCCGCAGTGGAAGACGGCGACTCCCTTGAAGTCGACTGGAGGTTTCTTACCCTCCTCGTGGAGCTCAAGGGCCTTGAGGTGAGCCTCGTCCCTCGCTGTAATGACGATGCCTGTGATGTAGATCACGTCGCCTACCTTCAGTTTCCTGACCTCAGCCTCGGGTACAGGGGTCTTCAAGTGGTACTCCAAACGACATCCCTTCCAAAAACTATTCCACGACCGGATAAAAGGATGCGGGGTCGGCTGGGTAAAATATAAAAAGAGCGATGTTGAACGTAAAGGGATGTCTTCGAACGGGTCGGAGCTAATGCTCAGCTTTAACCCAGAGAACCGGGCCTTCCGGGAGAAGGTGAAGGAGCTGAGCGGCGAGAAGATCGATCTCTGCTTCCAGTGCGGCGCGTGCAGCTCGGGCTGCCCGATGACGCAGGAGATGGACCAGCTGCCGAGCAAGGTTATCAGGATGGCCCAGCTTGGCCTCGATGAGGCCCTCGCCTCCAAGACGATCTGGGTCTGCACCACATGCTTCAACTGCGAGGTCCGGTGCCCGAGGGGGATAGACATAGCCAACGTGATGGAGGCGCTCAGGGTCATGATGCTCAGGAAGAAGTATAACAGGGTCAGCCTCGATGAGCTCTCGGCGGAGCAGCTCAGGGAGCTCCCCCAGATAGCGATCGTCAGCAACCAGAGGAAGCTCACGGCGTGATCACGATGAAGGCCGCATACTACCCGGGATGCACGCTTAAGACAACGGCGAAGGAATTCGAGGCCTCTGCACTGGCGTCGGTGAAGGAGCTCGGAATAGAGCTCGTCGAGCCCAGCAGGTGGAACTGCTGTGGAACCGTTCACGCCCTCGCGAAGGACGACGTCATGCACCACATCGCGCCGCTCAGGAACCTGCTCAGGGTCGAGGAGATGAGGGCGGAGGGTAAGGTAGACGAGAAGAAGGTCGTCACCCTCTGCGCAATGTGCTACAACACGCTGAAGAGGTCGAACCAGGTCTTCATAGAAGACGCGGACAAGAGGAAGAAGGTCCAGGAGAACATGGAGAACGAGGCTGCGCCATATGCAGGGGGCGTCGAGGTCCAGCACCTCCTGGAACTCCTCAGGGACCAGGGATGGGATAAGGTCTCGGCCCGCGTCACGAAGCCGCTGAAGGGGCTGAAGGTCGCGCCCTACTACGGCTGCCTCCTCCTCAGGCCCAGGGGCACCGGGATCGACGACGCCGACAATCCGACGATAATGGAGAACCTAGTGAAGGCTCTCGGTGCCGATGCCGTCGACTTCCCGTACAAGCTGAAGTGCTGCGGGAGCTACCACACAGTCCAGATGAAGGAGGCGGTGGCCGACCTGTCCTTCAAGGTACTCGACCAGGCTAGGGGGGCCGGAGCCGACATCGTCGCGACTGCCTGCCCGCTCTGCGAGTACAACCTCGGCCCACGGCAGGCCGAGATTAGGAGGCACCATCCGAGTTTTGGTACGTTGCCGGTCGTATACTTCACCCAGCTGATGGCTCTGGCCTTCGGGTTGGGCGACGAGGCGATGGCTTTCGGGGCGAACAACCCCGACCCGAGGCCCCTGCTGAAGGAGAGGGGACTCATCTAGGAGAGACTGATGATGGAGAAAGGGAAGAGTATGGTCACCATCTACGTGATGGGGAAGAAGCACAGGGTCCCGGCGGACCTCACGATAATGAAGGCGATGGAGTACGCCGGCCACCAATTCAGGCGGGGAGCCGGCTGTCGCGGCGGCTTCTGCGGCTCATGCGCCACCATCTACAGGAGGAAGGGCAGCTACAAGCTTCTTGGCGCCCTAGCATGCCAACAGATGGTCGAGGACGGCATGTACATCGCCCAGATACCATTCAGCCCCGCCGAGAAGAAGCCTTACAAGCTTGACGGGCTGAAGGCAGACGCAGCCACCTTCCTCGAGTATTACCCTGAGATCGCTAGGTGCCTGGCCTGCAACACCTGCACGAAGGCGTGCCCGCAGGACCTTCAGGTGATGGACTTCGTCCAGGCAGCGCTCAGGGGCGACGTGGCGACGGCGGCGAAGCTCTCCTTCGACTGCCTCAGCTGCGGCCTCTGCGCTGTCAGATGCCCAGCCGAGATCGTGCCATACAACGTCGGGCAGCTCGCCCGTAGGCTGTACAGCAGGTATGTCGTCGGGCCCACCGAGCATGTCCTGAAGCGGGTTCAGGAGGTCGAGGATGGGAAGTTCGACGAGGAGATCAGGAACCTGATGACCCTGGACAAGGCCGGCCTGAAGAAGCTCTACGACACCAGGGACATGGAGGCATGATGGATGTCTGGATTCCCTGAGTACATGCAGGAGTCGCTGAGGCTCGTCGAGAAGACGAGGCCGGAACGAATAGGTAAGAAGTTCTCGCTGATGACGGCGGACGAGAAGCAGAAGATACTGAAGGACTGGCACCCCGACTTTAAGGAGGGCACCAAGAGGGCCCTGAGCTTCGGCCCGAGCAAGGGGCAGCTCATGCCCCACGAGGTCGTCGACATCCTGGAGGCCCACTCGGTCATCAAGCCGGGCGACATAAACCTCAAGCACGTCGACTACGACATCGATGTCCTGGTCATCGGGGCGGGGGGAGCTGGCCTCACGGCTGCCCTGCTGGCAGCGGAGAACGGCGTAGAGCTGGATAAGATCCTCATGGTTCAGAAGCTGCGCCTCGGCGACGCCAACTCTAAGATGAGCCAGGGCGGCATACAGGCGGCTGACAGGCCCAACGACAGCCCCACCCGCCACTTCCTCGACATCATGGGGGGCGGGCAGTACGCGAATAAGACCGACCTAGTTGAGGCCCTCGTGAAGGAAGGGCCGGACGTGATCAAATGGCACGAGTCACTCGGCGTCATGTACGACAAGAACCCTGACGGGATGATGAAGGTCGAGTCCGGCGGGGGGACGTCGCGCAGGAGGATGCACAGCTGCAAGGACTACACGGGGCTGGAGATCACGAGGGTGCTGCTCGACGAGTTCCTGAGCAGGGGGATCCCGTACAGGGAGTTCACGAGTGTCGTGGAGCTGCTGACCGACGACGAGGGCCAGGTAGCGGGGGCGGTCCTCCTCGACATGGACTCGGACGAGTACCTTGTAGCTAGGGCTAAGTCCACGATCCTGGCTACGGGGGGCTTTGGGAGGCTGCACATTCAGGGCTTCGCGACGACGAACCACTATGGTGCCACGGCTGACGGCGTCGCTCTCGCCTACCACGTCGGCGCCTACCTGAGGGACCTCGACTCTACGCAGTTCCACCCAACAGGCGCCGCGTTCCCAGAGCAGATCGTGGGACAGCTCTGCACGGAGGCGCTGAGGGGGCGGGGCTCCCAGCCGCTAAACAGGCTCGGGGAGCTTTTCGTCAACCCGCTGGAGACCCGCGACGTCGAGTCCTCGGCATTCATCCGCGAGTGCTACGAGCTGAACAATGGCATAGTGACCGAAACCGGCATGAGGGGCATCTGGCTCGACACGCCGCTGATAGACATAATCCATGGCAAGGGTACTACGGAGCGAGAGTTCTCGGCGATGATGAGGATGTGGGGGAAGTACAACATCGACATCCGGAAGGAACCGATGCTCGTCTTCCCGACACTCCACTACCAGAACGGGGGAGTCGAGATCACGCCGCGGTGCGAGTCAAGTGTGCCCGGGCTCTTCGCGGCGGGCGAGGTGTGCGGAGGCATACATGGCAAGAACCGTCTGATGGGCAACTCGCAGCTCGACCTCTACGTCTTCGGCAGGAGGGCGGGCAGGTACGCCGCCGAGAGGGCGAGGAAGGTCACCGTGGGGAAGCTGACTCTGAACCACCTGAAGAGGTACGAGAGTTGGCTCTCCGAGGCCGGCGTGAAGACGGACAGGAAGGCCCCGATTTTCCTGCCTGAATACAGGGGAAAGAAGACCCTGGAGCACCAGTTGAAGATCCTGTAAGGCGAATCGCGATGGTAGAGAACCCTAGGGTCGGCGTCTGGGTATGCGAGTGTGGCGGCAACATAGGCGATGTCGTGGACGTCGACAGGGTCGTCGACTCGGTCAAGCCGGACATCGCCTACGTCAGGAAGGAGAGGTACCTGTGCAGCAAGCCCTCCATCGACGCTTTGAAGCAGGCCGTGGAGAGGCAGAGGCTTGACAGGGTTGTGCTCGCCTGCTGCACCCCTAAGATGCACAGGGAGACATTCCTCGGGAACCTCGTGGAGAAGGGGGTAAACCCCGCCTTCCTCGAGATGGTGAACATCAGGGAGCAGGACAGCTGGGTCCACAAGGACGACCACGAGGGGGCTACGCTGAAGGCGATCGACCTCGTCAGGGGTGCGGTGGAGAGGGTGAAGGTGTCGACTCCGCTGGAGTCGAAGACTATGAGGGTCGTCCCGGAGGCTCTAATCATCGGCGGAGGGGTCGCGGGGATAACCGCCTCCCTCAGGCTCTCAGAGTTCGGGCTGAAGGTCCACCTCGTAGAGAAGATGCCTAGCATAGGCGGCCACATGATCCAGTTCCCGAAAGTATTTCCGACCCTAGACTGCAGCCAGTGCATCCTGACGCCGAAGATGGCCCAGGTCAGCCAGAGCAGGAACATCGACCTCATCAGCTACGCTGAGGTCGAGGGGGTGACAGGGGTGCCGGGCGACTTCGACGTCAGGGTGAGGCTGAAGCCGAGGGGCGTCGACGTCGAGAAGTGCATAGGCTGCGGCGCCTGCGGAAGGGTCTGCCCGACGGAGGTGCCTGCCGAGCACGACGAGGGGCTAGGCAAGAGGAAGGCGGCATACATACCCTTCCCTCAGAGCGTCCCCAGCGTCTACACGATAGACCTCGAGCACTGCACCCGCTGCGGCCAGTGCGCCAAGGTCTGCCCGCGGCAGGCGATAAACCTCGAAGACCGGGGAAAGACGGTTGACCTCAAGGTCGGCGCCATAGTGATGGCGACGGGGTACGAGCTCTTCGACCTCAGCGGATTGCCCCAGTATGGCTATGGCAAGTATCCCAACGTCGTGACTAGCCTGGAGATGGAGCGGATCCTCGACGTCAATGGGCCGACTCAGAGCCAGCTCATAGTGCCCAAGACGGGAAAGCAGGTGAAGAGCGTCGCCTACGTTCTCTGCGCCGGAAGCAGGGACACCGAGGTGGGCCGCCCCCACTGCAGCAAGGTCTGCTGCATCTACGCGCTGAAGCAGGCGCAGCTGCTCAGGGACAGGGGCGTCGACGTCTGGATTCACTACATCGACATCAGGGCCTCCGGCAGGCGCTACGAGGAGTTCTACAGGACTACGCAGGAGAAGGGGGCGATGTTCGTCAAAGGCAAGGTGACTGAGATCGTCCCGTCTGGAGACCAGGTGCTGGTCCGCGGCGAGGAGATGATGCTTAACAGGATGATGGAGAACGCCGTCGACCTCGTCGTCCTTGCCCCGCCGATGGTGACGACTGACGAGACGCTGAGGCTCGCCGAGATGTTGAGGGTGCCCGTCGACGAGGACAAGTTCGTCCTCGAGCGTCACCCGAAGCTTGACCCTATGTCGACGAAGCGGGACGGCGTCTACGGGGCTGGGACGGTGATGGGGCCGAAGGATATACAGACGACGACGGCTGAGGCTGAGGGGGCGGCGATGAAGGTCGTGAACTTCCTCAGCGCTGCGAGGGTCATAGAGCCCAACAAGGCGTTCCTGGCGAGCCCTGAGGGGTGCAACGGCTGCGGCGAGTGCGCCAAGGTCTGCCCTGAGACGGCGATAACCATGGTGGATGGTAAGCCTGACGTCAACGAGATCATGTGCTCGGGCTGCGGCGCCTGCGTGCCGGCCTGCCCAACCGGCGCGCTGGATCAGCAGGGGCTGACGGAGGCTCAGATGAGGGCTCAGATTCGTGGGGCTCTGAAGAGGAGCGGCGCCGAGTTGAAGGTCCTCGCCTTCGTGGAGAGGGAGGTAGCATATACTGCTGTCGATCTGGCTGGCCTGGCGAGGCTCCCGTACCCGAGCAGCATCCGGATAATCCCGTTGCCCTCGCTGGCCAGGCTCAGGCTCGAACACCTGCTGTATGCCTTCGCCTGCGGCGCGGACGGGGTCATGCTTCTAGAAGCACCGGCGCATGAGGGGCCCTACGGCAGGGCGCATGTGATCGCCGAGGAGAGGGCCGACGAGTACAGGTGGGCGCTGGAGGACCACGGCGTGGACAGCAGCAGGGTTTGGTTCAGCCGCGTCTACGTTCCGGACTGGAGGAAGCTCGAGAAGGTCTTCAGGACCTTCCACGACATCGTGGACGGTGAGGGCCCTCTGGATGAGGGGGTCAGGGTGAAGCTCAGGGGCGATCTTCCTAACCCCCGCTTCTTCCGCTACTACTCATAACGGAAAATTTTTTTTATGTTGCATTCGCGCATGGGGGGTGTTATCCCACTCTCTGCTTCATGCCTTTATTCCATATGCCGACGAGGTCGGGAGGTATCTTGAGCGTCCATATGTGGTGGCAGGCACGGCACTCCATCGGGACGATGTTGTCCTTGATCTTCCCACCGATGGTATCATAGCTCCAGCAGATCGGGCACGAACGGGACGGCATCGCCTCCTTTATCCTCTTCAACCTCTTCAGCCTCCGCCTCTTCACGATGATATTCACTGGAATGAGGATGATTGAAATAATTAATCGGAACACCCAGCTCATTTCTAAAGCCCCAAAGGCGCGCGCCCTTTCGTCACACGCACACGATGAGGTTTAAATAAAGTTGCTCTTAAAAGAGTTCTGAATCACGCTTTTGAAGACAGAACTTTACCCCATACAAGTTACTTGATGTCATGGCGTCACGGTATCGAGGCTTTAATCAGGTACATTTTTGTACAAAAACGTACAAAAAAGTACAAAATAATACAGAAAAATACACCTGTTAAGCCGTTCAAGGGCTCCTGCCGAGGAAAGGAGACAGAAAAAGGCTCAGAAAAAAGTAGGGGGAGAGTACCTGCCTAATACGTCTTCAGGACCCGATGATTGAGAAGCCCCGAAAATGGCCCTCAGTAAAGCCCACCACTCGCAAACGTTATCCCTGCCCTACCGATTTATTCCCCCATGCCAGTCACTAAGGAAGAGCTTCTGAAAGAAGCCCAGAAGTGGAACAAGATCGCCCCGCCCTACCACGCCTTCTACCAGGGCAAGGTCGAGGTGATGCCGAAGTGCGCCATCCGCACACTCCAGGACTTCTCCATCTGGTACACCCCCGGCGTCGCCCAGGTCTGCAAGGACATAGAGAAGCAGAACGGCCTCGCCTACGAGGAGACGAGCAAGTGGAACTACGTCGCCGTCGTCAGCGACGGAACCCGTGTCCTCGGCCTCGGCGACATAGGCGCACATGCGGGCCTACCTGTGATGGAGGGCAAGTCGCTCATATTCAAGTACCTAGGCGGAGTGGACGCATTCCCCATCTGCCTAGCCACTAAGGACCCAGAGGAGATCATACAGGCGATCAAGTGGATTGAGCCCAGCTTCGGCGGAATAAACATGGAGGACTTCTCGAGCCCCAAGTGCTTCTACATCCTTGACAGGCTCAGGAAGGAGATGCCGATACCCGTCTGGCACGACGACCAGCAGGGCACAGCCGCCGTCATCCTCGCAGGCACGATAAACGCCCTGAAGTTCGTGGGCAAGAAGCTGAACAAGGCGAAGTTCACTATCGTCGGAGTCGGCGCAGCCAACACGAGGACGTTCTACGTCCTCGAGTCGGCCGGCGTCAACCCAAAGAACGTAATCATGACCGACAGCACAGGCATCCTCCACACCGGCAGGAAGGACCTCGAGGGCACATACAAGTGGGACCTCGCCAAGAAAACCAACCCGGACGGCGTCGAGGGCGGCATAAAAGAGGCGGCCGAGGGCAGCGACATCCTCATAGCAGCCTCGAAACCAGGCCCAGGCACAATAACAGTCGACGACGTAAAGGGGATGGCGAGCAACTCGGTCATCTTCGCATGCGCCAACCCGATCCCAGAGATATGGCCATGGGAGGCCAAGGAGGCCGGCGTCAAGGTGATGGCGACGGGCCGAAGCGACTTCCCCAACCAGGTGAACAACAGCCTCGTCTTCCCAGCCATCTTCAGGGGAGCACTCGACGTACGCGCGAAGATCATCTCGGACGAGATGTGCATAGCCTCGGCGAAGGCGCTAGCCAAGTACGCGGAGGACAAGGGGCTGACCGAGAACTACATCATACCCTCGATGGACGAGTGGGAGATCTACCCGCTGCAGGCCGTTGAGACGGCCGTCAAGGCGATGGAGCAGGGCCTCGCCCGGAAGAAGGCGACCAGGAAAGAGCTGTACGACGGGGCCAACAGCATAATAAAGCGGACCCAGGACATCGTGAAGCTCCTGATGAGGCAGGGTTACATCGCCCAACCCCCGCCTGAACCCCAATAAGACCGGGAATCCCTTTCATCCACATTTTTTCTCGAATCCCAGGATCATTTCGACGACCTTCTCCACCGACGCCTGGACCTCATGGGTGCAGCTCTCGCTCAGCGTCGTGACATCCCCGGCCTCGACGGCGAGCAGCACTATCTCCTTCGGCATCTCCCCCGGGTAGAGGGATTCGCCGAGTTTGAGAGTGGTCAGCAGGTCCACGCCGTGGCTGTGGGCCACCCTGGGCGGTTCCTCGCCCATGCTCAAGTCAACTCTGTATATCGTCCCAGGCTCGCCGCCCGTTTGGATGGCGTCAACGATGAAGACGCGGTCGCGACACCTCATAGCTTCTAGAATCTCTATACTGCCGAGGGCAACGTCTAGTGTGTCGATACCCGGCGCGACCTCGCCGAGCCTCTCGACGACGTGGATGCCGACCCCGTCATCGCAGCGCAGCAGGTTCCCGACGCCGATGACGAGGGTCCTCAAAGAGGTGGTCTACCTCTCTATCTTCCTGTAGAGGTTCCGGCGACTGTCGTATATCTCCACGGTGAGGGGCGCTGTTCCCGGTAGGCTGTGGGTGCTGCATCCGAAGCATGGGTCGTAGGCGCGGAAGGCCATCTCGACCATGTTGAGGAGGCCGTCGTTCACCTCGCCGTTCCTGATGAGCCCCTTCGCCGCGTCGCGGACGCTCATGCAGATGTCGGCGTAGTTGTTCGTCGTCGCCACTATCAGGTTCGCCTTGTCGATGAGCCCCTCCCTGTTCAGCTTATAGTGGTGCACGAGCACGCCGCGCGCCGCCTCGATTACGCCCACGCCCTCTCCCGGCTCTCTGACGGGGTTCCTCAGGTCAGTTTTGGTGATGCCAGGGTCCCTGCTCAGCTCCAGCGCCCTCTCCGTCGCGTATAGTAGCTCGACGAGCCTCGCCCAGTGGAAAGCCAGTGTTGAGCCGACAGGCTTCCCCCCGAGGGTCTCGAACATCCTCCTGTACTCCGCGTTGGCCAGGGGGGTAGCCATCCCGTCTGCGGCGTTGAGCCTGCCCAGTGGGCCGACTCGGTATACGCCACTCCCCGGCCCATCCGTGAGTCCGTTCCATCCGACCTTCTTCAGGTAGGTGAACTTCGAGTACGTCCAGGGCTCCACGTGCTCTGCGATGTGCCCCAGATAATCCTTCGCCTGGAACCTGTCGAACTCCCCACCCTCCTGGTCCGTGACGCGGACGTCGCCGTCATAGAAGTTGACGTGATTGTCCCTGTCCACCATGCCCATGTTGTAGGTGTCGAGCTGGTACGGGTCGCTGAGGATGAGGTCAACGTACTTCTTGTTCGCTAGGACGACGTCGTTGAAGACGCCGAGGGTGAACTTGGCGAACTCTACTGAGCTCCGGGCCATCTCCTCTATCTGCAGGCGCTCCTCCTCGTTGAGCCCCTTCGAGATGCCCCCCGGAAGCCCGCAGGTCGGGTGCGTCGCCTTCCCCCCGATGATCTCGGTGATCTTCTGCCCATAGGCCCTGTGCTTGATAACCTCCTTACCGACGTCTAGGCCAACCCTCTTCAGGACGCCGAATATGTTCCTCTCTGCAGGCGGGGCGTCAGGCCCGACGACGAAGTCGGGGGCGCCGAGGAAGTAGAAGTGGAGGGTGTGGTCATAGATGTAGTAGCCGACGTACATTAGCTCCCTCAGCTTCTTCGCCGTCTCGGTCGGCTCGACCCCGTATGCGGCGTCCAGAGCCTTTGTGGCGGCGAAGTGGTGGGCGACGGGGCAGACGCCA
>Ga0172366_10000452_pt1 | contig 29441 bp, 29 predicted proteins | sample LakKivSesite69cm_FD_114533 | JGI IMG/M metagenome (GOLD analysis project Ga0172366, IMG submission 114533) | Sediment microbial communities from Lake Kivu, Rwanda - Sediment site 69cm | ecosystem: Environmental > Aquatic > Freshwater > Lake > Sediment | place: Rwanda: Western Province, Lake...
TCTCATTTAATTTTTTTTCCAACAAATCATTATCCATTTCATATGAGTAAATCTTGAAACAAGTGCAGATTTTCCCTAAATTTTCGATTTCATCACTATTGCCGTCAGCATACAAACCAAAGTCAACATAAGATTTCCTTTTTGCTATGCAAAGTTTTTCTTTAAAAACATTTACAGAATTTACCTTTGGTTTTGTGTTTGGCATGTCAAAAACACAGGATATCCCACCAAACGCAGCAGACATGGAGCCGGTGCTGAAATCCTCCTTGTATGTAAACCCAGGGTCCCTGAAATGAACATGCGCATCAATGCCTGCAGGCATTATCAGTTTTTCACCAAAATCAAGTTTCTCATCTGCTTTAAGAATCTTCTTAACTGATTTTATTTTCCCATTCTCAATTCCAACACAGCCCTTTATTATCTCGCCTTTCAGGTAAAGGTTTCCTTCCACAACTAAATCCATCATAACTGAATAGGATTATAAAGGTTTAAGGTTTAAGGTTTAAGTCTTACACCTTACCACTGCTTCAGTTCTCTCTCCTTTATCTTCCCCTTCGGCGTTTCTTCTGAGAATACCTGCGCCTGAAATGAATATATTTTTGTTCTTTTGTCAAGCCATGCATCAGGTGTAAGCCCTGCCTTCATGCATGTATGGGATAAAAATGTTTCTTTGTCCCATTTCCATTCAACAGGAACCTGTGGGAGAAGAAGGCCTCTGTAAAAACCTGATTCTGCTATCAGGCCATCCCTGCCTATTTTTATTTTTTCAGGATAGTTTTTTGGATTATCTGTTTTTATCAGCTCAGGTTTGGTGAGCAGACTGACCTCAATAACAACCCTGTTTAATTCATTTGCATCCAAAGGTGGGAATCTAGGGTCCATGCACGCATTTTTTGCTGAATCAATTATTGCATCAATCAAAGGCATAACAGGCTCAGGGTATCCTATGCATCCCCTTAAATCCTTTTTCGGATATGTGTTTATTGTGACAAAAACACCTGATTTTCCCTTGAATTTTTCAGGATAATCCTTTATCACTTCTTCTTCATTTTTGACATATTTTTCTATGACATTTCTTGCGATTTTTACTGCGTCTCTACCTTCTTCTTTTGAGAACAAAAGCCCACCAAAACATGAAAGGAAGTAGAAAGAATATATGTTTTTCTGAAACGTTTAAATGCTCCTATTTCATTTCCTCATTTGATGTTTGCTCCTAGGATGAAGGATATAAAGATGTCAGGTATCAGGAAGATGTTTGATTTAGCTGGCGAAAATGCTATTCATTTAGGTCTTGGTGAGCCTGATTTTCAGCCTCCTGAAAACGCAATAAACGCATTGAAAAAGGCAGTGGATAACGGTTACAACAAGTATGGTGCAACACTAGGCATGCCGAGGCTGAGGGATGCTATTGCTGAAAAGGAAAAAAGCTATAGAAAGGATTTGACAAGGGACAACGTGGTTATTACTGCTGGCGGAACAGAAGCTCTGATGGCATCAGTGTTCACATTCATAGACAAGGGTGATGAGGTTCTTATCCCTGACCCTGGTTTTGTGTTGTACGGGCCTCAGGTGAGACTGGCTGGCGGGACACCTGTCAGGTATCCTCTGTTTGAGGAAAACGATTTTGTTCCAAAAACTGAGGACATGAGGATTACAGAGAAAACAAAGGCTATCATTGTTAATTCACCATCAAACCCAACAGGCAGTGTAATCGATGAAAAAACAATCAAGGCGATTGTTGATGTTGCTGAAGAAAAAAACCTGTTAATATTTTCTGATGAGGTTTATGATGAGATTGTTTATGAGGGCAAACATCATTCATTCATGGGTAAGTATGACAACCTGATATATGTGAATTCCTTTTCCAAAATCTATGCAATGACAGGGTGGAGGATTGGGTATGTTATGGCAAAAGAGGAATATTTAAAGGAAATAGCCAAGATGCATTACTATACCATGGCCTGCCCTCCTACACCAATACAGTATGCCGCACTTGAAGCCTTGAAAGGTCCTCAGGATTATGTGAAAAAAATGGTAACCGAGTTTAAAAGAAGGAGGGATGTAATCGTTGATGAAATCAACAAAATAAAAGGGTTCAGATGCTTAAAACCAAAAGGTGCTTTCTATGCATTTCCATCATTCACATTTAATGTTTCATCTGAGGAGCTGGCAATGAGGATAGCAAAGGCAAACGTGATAGTAACACCAGGCACAGCGTTTGGGCAGAATGGTGAAAAACATTTAAGATTATCCTATGCAAACTCCTTGGAAAATATAAAAAAGGGTGTTGAGATTATAGAGACGGTTGTGAAGGATTTAAGGTAATATTTCATATAATCTTTTTTTATCAACATTTTCGCTTTATCATACCATATACTATTAAAACTGTTACAATGGCAACAACTGAGAGGAGGATGTTTTGTGTGTAAGTGTTAACCGTTTTTTCCTCGGATGCTATATTCACTTCAACAGATGAAATAGTTGAATAACCTGTTCCATCAAAAGAACGCGCATAAATCGTATGTTTCCCAGGGCTTGTTTTCCATTCATAACTCCATGTTTCTATTCCATAAACAGTCACCCATTTACCATTATCAATTCTTATTTCAACCTTTGCAACAGAATCAGTGTCAAAAGCAGAACCAGTAATTATGTAACTGCTTCCATCAATGTTTTCCCATCTTTCAGGTGTAAGAATCAGGCAGGTCGGCGGAGGATTGTCTGCATTATCAGGTGGAAAATTAACATGATGAATGAACTCATCCCAGTATTTATCTTTCCCAAAGCATGTTTCATCATAGTCCACATTGTATTCTGTTGTTAAATCGTTTGGGAAGTATATTGTCATACCATGGGCATCTGGATAACCAGGGCCATGTGCTTCCGCAATTCTTGAAGATTCAATATTTCCTATAACATCTGCTGCTTTATCCTTTGCCTTTTGGTCTATTCCAAAGTTTTTGTTTGAGATTTCATACGCAAAATCGTAAACATCAATCATGGATGATGCAATGTTTGGGAATGGGGATGGAACAAAACCTACTGTGAATGTTTGCGCATTGTTTCTGCTTCTCCATATGTCGGCATTTGTAACAGGATTCCCAGTATTTTCCGAGAGAAGCATGCATAGTTCATCAACACCCTCCGTGAGTCTGCCCGTTTTTTTCATGTCAAATGCCGACATGGTAACCTCTGGTGTGTCAGCAGGGTCAGACTCACCATCAGAGTATGATCCAATGTAATCATCCACGATTTCAGTCGCAAGTTCATTTGGCATCATAGATGGCTTGTTTGTCAAAGATAATAGAATGTTATCATACGGGCATCCATCACCTGGAACAAATGTCTCCGAGCCAATAGCTATGTCTGCATAGTCTTTTATCTGGTAGTTTACTTCAATGCATCCCATCTGGCAGGCATCAAACAACACAATGTCAATGTTTCTGTTGATGTTTTCTCTAATTGTTTTTAACGCCTCTTTCAACTCAGGCATTGTCAAAGAATCATTGTCATTTGTGTCATCCCAGCATACACCCTGCCATCCACCACCATGATCCCATAAATCCAGAAGGTAATGTTTCGCAGGATAGTTCTTCACTGCCCATAACACAAAATCAACCAATGTATCAGGGTCACCCATGTTTTTTTCACCCAAATCCATCAGGGCATTTTCAGGTGTTGGTGTGAGATCTTTTGTAACATAGAACAGTTTTGTATCCGTCCAGCCATTGTCTGAGTTATCCCCCCCTTCCACTCTGTCTATTTCAACAACAACATTCACATTTGCTGTTGAACCAACCTCTGCCATCTCATTAAAGTCATCTATCCCAGCCCCGTCAAGATTGTTGTCAGCGTCAAGATAAATCATGATTGTCCAGTCTTTGCTTTTGTCTTTTGCCGACCCTGCATATGGAAAAAAAGGGATGAGCAGAAAAACCAATAAGAGTATAATCATTGTCTTTTTAATCATCATAAATTAAGCATGCACATTAATCCTTAAAAGTTTTTATATAAGCATTTAACCTCAGGTTTCTCTCCTTCGCAAGTTTTTTCATAGCCTTTATTATGCCTGATGAGTACTGCGCAGCCTTCTTCTCCCTTGTGACAATCTCCTCCGGCAAACCAAGTGATTTTCCAACTTCTCTCAAAACATGTTTTCTTATCCCATTTCTTATTTTATATTCTCCTGGGATGCTCAAACCAATCTTGACCACATTTTCATCCAGAAAAGGCGCCCTTAACTCCTTACCAAAGTATAATGCAATCTTCTCATCCCTTAGAATGCCCCTGTTTTTCAGTTCGCCTACATCATTTTCTAATGTCTTCTCCAGATTTTTGTTTTTCATATATTTTGCGTATCCTGCAAAGAGTTCATCAGCACCCTGACCTGAAAGTAAAATTTTTTCAATTGAGTTTTTTGCAGTGAAAAACAAGGGGAGTTCAAATGATAAAACAACAGGATTATCTGATTTAATGATTTTTTTTAGAACCGGTATTGCATTTTCAACATCGTTTTCTCCTATCATTATTTCTATAAGTGGGAGATTTAACAAAAATGCTGATTCATGTGCAGTCCTGATATCATGCGAGCCTTCAAATCCAACAACATATAATGTCACGTCTGCGCTTCTGGATGCAAGCTCAGCAATAATGGAAGAATCAAGACCTCCTGAAAATGGGACAGCAACCCTTTTCACACCCTCTGTGAGTTTTGAGATTGAGGTTGTGAGTCTTTTCTCTATTTCATCAGCCATTTCCATACCAACCCTTATATTCTTTCTTTCCTATAACATTTTGGTGATAGTTTGATATGCCCGCTGGATTACAGGTATGGTAAAAAGGAGATGAAAAAAATATTTTCTGAGGAAAACAGGTTGCAGAAAATGCTTGATGTTGAGGCAGCGCTTGCATCTGCACTTGCGAAAACAGGAAACATACCGAAAAAGGAAGCTGAAAAAATTTCAAAAAAGGCAGACATAAAATATGTGAAGATTAGCAGGGTTAAGGAAATTGAATCAGAAATCCAACATGACATAATGGCTATGGTTAAGGCATTAACAGAGGTTTCTAACAGCAGGTATGTGCATTTTGGTGCAACATCCTATGATATTGTTGACACAGCCACAGCACTGCAGTTAAAGGACTCAGTTAAAATCCTTGAGAAAGACCTGATTGAACTCAGAAAATCATTGTTAAAACTTGCAGAAAAACACAAGGAAACAATTATGCTTGGGAGGACGCATGGACAGAGCGCTGTTCCAATCACGTTTGGGTTGAAAATGGCAGTATTCGCCATGGAAATAGGCAGACATATTGAGAGGATAAATGAGGCTAAGAAAAGAATATTTGTTGGAAAAATGACAGGGGCTGTTGGAACAGGGGCATCGTTTGGCAAAGACGCATTAGAAATCCAGAAAATTGTTATGAATGATTTAGGACTAAACACTACGAATGCAACAACGCAGATTCTTCAGAGGGACAGGCATGCTGAGTTTGTATGCTTACTTGCAAACATTGCATCCTCTGTGGAAAAGTTTGCAACAGAAATCAGAAACCTTCAGAGAACAGAAATCAATGAGGCAGCTGAATCATTTGGTAAAATGCAGGTTGGCTCCTCAACAATGGCGCATAAAAAAAATCCTGTAACCTGCGAGAAAATATGCGGTCTTGCAAGAATAATAAGATGTTTTGTCATACCATGTTTTGAGTCCTCAGTTTTGTGGCATGAGAGGGATTTGACAAACTCATCATCCGAGCGTTTTGTCCTGCCGCATGTTTGTGTTCTGACAGATGAAATACTTCAGGACATGAAAAACGTTTTTGACAACCTCACAGTCTATCCTGAAAATATGAGGAGAAACCTTGAAAAATCTGACAGAATAATGGCTGAGTCTGTGATGATAGCACTCACGAAAAAAGGAATGAACAGGCAGAAGGCGCATGAACTTGTCAGAAAATGCAGTATGGGGAAAGGCGCATTTAAAGACATATTGCTCAGAGAAAAGGAAATCAGGAAACTATTGTCTGAAAAAGAAATAAATGATGCCTTAAAACCCGAAAAATATCTTGGATGCTCTGAAAAGATTGTTGAAAACTGCATGAAAGAAAAAATTTAATATCTAATACACATTTTCGGGTGATATGGGAAGAAGGGCAACATTGCGTACCCATGAAAAGGCGAGCAGGAAAGCTGCAATTGATCATCTTTCCACCATCACAAACAAACTATATGACCTGCAAAACAAAAAATGTTTTAAATGTAGCAGATACAGTGATGATTTAGGATGCTGTGATAAAACAAAGGAGTTGTGGGATTATGCAAACTTCTCAGAGAATAAATACAAAAAAGCATCTGCTTTAACTGCTGTGTATGACAAGATTCGTTTTTGTGAAGAGTTTATTGGAAATAAGGAAAATTAAAGCCCTATGAGCGCTATAATAACAGCGACAATTATAACTATGAGCAGGAGTATTGCCAGATGAACATGAGGACTCAGCGTTTCATCTGTGAGTGTTTCCATCAGAAAATCCTTATCTGTCATTTTTGTTATTGTGTCCTTTTTCAGCATATCATCAATTTTCATTAAATTGTTATCTGCAAATGGGGTATTAAAGGTTTCTACTTGTGCGCAAAATAACAAACTAGTTCGTTATTCATTCCATCTATTCTCACAAAACCAAAACGCTCAAACTGCACAATATTGCCGATTTCTTTTTTTATACCTTCTTCTGCTATTCCCTGTTTTACACTTCCATCTGGGAAGAAAACCTTTGTTTTTATGCCTTTTGAAACCCAGTGAATGATTCCTGCGCCTTCCTTCAGTATTGATATGTCCTGTCCGATGTATTCTGCTGTGTTTTTTGATGTTAACTGAATGTTGCATAAATCCTTTAACCTGAGCTTGTCACCAGGATTTATTTTGTTCAAATCTTCATCAGAAACAAAAACATTTACTGGTTTTTCAAGAATAATCTTCCTGACCCCTCTTTCAGGAATGTCCGGGTGCAGGGGCGCATGTCCCTCCAGTTTATCAGCACCTGTTATGTTTAACGGTTGCGGGTTCCAGACAAAAAAATATCTGTTCGCTTTTTTATCTATAATGTCTTTGTTGAACGCGTAAAGGTTCTTCCATGAAAACACTATGTCAACAGGTTTGATGCCGACGTCAACCCAGTATTTTCTAATCGCCTCTGATGATATGCCCCTTTTTGCCAAAGCCATTATTGTTCCAAGGCGTATATCATCCCATCCTGAATAAACCTGTTTTTTTATTTCCTCCCTGATTTTTGATGTTTTTAATATAGCATCCTCAATACTGACCCTGCCGTAGTGTATGTATTCTGGTTTCTTCCATTTAAAATAATCAAAGATGTATTGCTGCCTGTACGTGTTGTTCAGATGGTCTTTTCCTCTGAGAACATGGGTTAATCCTAGCAAATGGTCATCAACAGCGACAGAAAAATTCATGAGGGGGTAAACAATGTATCTGTCCTTTGTTTTTGGGTGGTATGTTTTAGAAATCCTGAGTCCAACAAAATCACGTAATGCAGGATTAGGCAAATTTAAATCTGTTTTAACAACTACTGATGCCTCCTCCTCATTGTAAACACCGCTCAGCATTTTGTCCAATTCCTCAAGATTTTTTTCTGGTTCCAGATTTCTGTGAGGACAGGGCTTGTTTTTCAACTTTAACTTCCTCCATTCTTCTGGTCTGCATCTGCACACATAGGCATTTCCATTTTCCAGGAGTTTTTTTGCATGCTCATAATAAGTTTCAAACCTGTCACTCTGTATTACTGTTTCATGCACATCTACACCAAGCCATTTCAGGTCCTCAGGAATCATTTTATAGGCATCAGGGTCAATCCTGTCAGGGTCCGTGTCCTCAATCCTCAGAATAAATTTTCCATCATATTTTTTTGCGTACTCATCATTAAGTATTACAGCCCTGCTGTGTCCAATATGTAAAGGGCCACTGGGTCCAGGGGCAAACCTGAGCACAACCTTTTCTAAAACGTTTTTGAGTTCTGGTAAATGTTTTTCCTTTTCCTTTTTATGCCTTATCAAAAGTTCAGGGGCAACTTTTTCCAGTTCTTTTCTCTGTTCCTCCAAGGAAAGCCTGTTCACATCAGAAACAATCCTTTTTATTTCTGGAACAATCTCTTTTATTTTTTGTTTTAGCTCTGGTGACTCAGCAACAATTTTATTTATCACAGCGCCAATTTCTGCTTTCCCATTATGCAACACAGCATTTTGTAGCGCATATTTTCTTGCAGATTCTATCATTTATCCCTACCCGCGCAGTACTCTGCCACCATACTCAAAACCTGTTTGCTGTTAGAGTCAGGCAGAACATCAAGTTTTTCTTTCGCTTTTTTCACCAGGCCCAGTGCCATATTTTTTGCGTAGTCAACCGAGTTTGTTTTCTGAAGAATCTCAACAGCATTTTTCACTTCCTCATCACTTACATTGTCTTTCCCAATAATATTTAGAAGGGTTTTTCTATCCTTCTCATTTGCATGACTTAAACTGTGAACAACAATCAAGGTTTTTTTTCCTCTTCTGATATCATTACCAACAGGCTTGCCTGTTCTTTTAGGGTCACCAACCAGTCCTAGAATATCATCCCATATCTGAAAGCCAACACCAACCAGTCTGCCATATTCAGCAAGTTTTTCAGCCTGCTCAGTTGAGCCATTTCCAATCATTGCCCCGCCCATTGCAGCGGTTTTAATGATTCTCGCAGTTTTTTTCCCAACCATTTCAAGATATTCTTTTTCTGAAACATCCGCTCTTTTCTCAAAATCTATGTCCATGTCCTGTCCTTCAGCAATCTCCCTGACCATAACTGAAAAATCTTTCAGTAATATTTTGAGTTTTTCAGGTTTTATTTTCAGTTTTAATATTTCCTCATAGGCAAGCGCAAAAAGTGCGTCACCGGCAATAATCGTCCTTGGTTCACCGAACACAACATGTGTTGTTTTCATGCCCCTTCTCAACTCATCCTTATCCATTATGTCATCATGTAAAAGCGTGAAATTATGAATCAACTCCAATGCCACAGCAAATGGAATAGCATTCTCCTTTTTTCCGCCAACGGATTCGCAGGACAGCATTGCGATAACCGGTCTCAGACGCTTACCCCCTGCAAGGATAAGATATCTCATAGCATCATAAATCTTCAGTCCTTTAAACGCCAAACTTTTTTTTAATTCCTCATTTATAATGATTGCTTTTTCTCCTATTTCATCCTTTAAGTCCATATACCTAAATGTTCAAGGTAACAATTAAATATTCCTATTTCCATACTGGGGTTGATGAAAACATATCTGACAGTGATGTTCAACAGTGAAGGTGCAAGACCATCTGAGGTAGCAAATATATTGTATAATCTTGGTTTTAATGCTGTTCAGGGAAACTATGATTTTGAGTATGACTGGGGCAGCAGCGCAAACGTGAAGGACATCATCTGGTTCGGGGATAAAATTCATGCTGCCCTCAAAGGCTACAAGGTGATGTTCAAGCTGGAAACCGTAATCTGAAAACGCTTTTTACCTCCTCTATATCAGCATCTGTTTTGAATGCTGTTGGTGAAAAATGTGTTCTTGACGTGTTGTGTTGTTTCAATGATTCCAGAATATTTTTCATTGAAGTAGGAGAGCTTTTTATCATTTTTGCAATGTTGTTCACTTCATAATACAGTGCAGGCGCATCTGCTTCATTCTTCCATAACTCAAGTATTTTTGTTATTCTTTTCTTTGTCCCAAAATAATTTTTTATTTCAAGTTTGTTTAAAAATTTTTTGTCAAACAGTTTATCTATCCATAATGGTCCTGCTATATTGTAATTTTTATCCATTTCTTTGCCAATTTTCCTTTCACCTGTTTTGAAATCATGCAAAACATAACCAATGTTTTCCATACATTTATCTGCTTTTTCAACCCCTTTTTCAGCCTGCAGATAAACTCTGAAGTAATGGTCTGTTGAATGCCCTAGCAATGGTTTAAACCCTAAATCATATTTTGCTCCTTCCCTGATGCAGAAGCCAATCAGGATTCTGAGCCCTATTTCTTTTGCATACCCTGTTTTTAAAGGCGTTGCAGAATATCTTCTAAGACAGGTTTTAGGGTAAACACTGCACAGTGTTGCAGTGTCTGTTGCAGTAACACCAAGCACACCATCCTTTTTTATTGCTCTCATAGCAGAATCAATAAAACACGCAGGCGAGCCAAACGGATCTACGTCTATGTAATCAAACCTGTTTTCAGAAAGCAGGGTGTTAAGCTTCTTATTCTCAGCAAATGCATTATAAAGATTATTCAGTTTGATGTTCCTTTTAATAATTTTATATGCCTCCTTGTTTACATCATTAACTGTAACATTTCCTCCGACCTCATTTGCAATCCTGACTCCTCTTATGCCTGTTCCTGCCAGCCCATCCAGAATATCCTTTTTATTAAGTGCATTCAAAACCATGATTGAAACATCCCTGTTAAACTCCATAACAGGGTTATAAAAAACATTGCTTTTCTTAATAGGGCCCTTTGTATTCAAAACCTTTGGAACAACAATCTTTGTTTTTCCCTCAACAATCTGATGAAATCTCATTAAGCAGCAATATCTTTATGATGATTAAATGGTTTCCTATCGCCAACCCTAATTTCTATTCCTGCTCGCCTTTCATTAACTTCATTATCTTGTAGGGTAGAAGACTTCTGTTTATTGGTGTGACTTCGAGTATGCGCACATCATCCCTCCTTCTGATATCCTGAAGCAGTGGGTTCCTTGATTTTTTATGCAGTGTTAAAATGATTGATTTATCGGTTTCAAGTGCTTTTTTCACTACCTGAACAAAATTTTTGCTTTCCACCTCCATTTTGCCTACCTCATCTATAACAATAATTTCAGCTTCTTCTGCGGCTTTTTCAATGGCTTTAACACCTATTCTTTCAAGTGCATCAGTGTCAACACCATACTTTCCTACCTTGATTTTGGAGTCAAACTTAACATGTGCAAGCACGTCTTCCTCTTTTGTCATCCAGTCCTTTACATTGAAACCAACCCTTTTGCCTTTTTTTGTTATTGGTTCAGTGATCATTCCTCCAACAACCCATTCCTCATTCTCAAGCATCTCAATAACCTTTATAAGTGCCTGCGTTTTCCCTGCGCTTGGAAGTCCTGTTATACCAATTTTCACACCCTTAGCCATGAAAAAGGGTATAGTTTTCAGTGCTTATCTATTTTTACCCAGTTTTAGGGTTAAAAGGGGAGCAAAATGCATAGAAAATGGCAAAAATCAGTGTTACGGTAAGAATTACTTCGGTGTGGAAGGAGAAAAACATGGAGGTTATGGTCATAAGAATAATTCCTCCTGATAAGAGCCCGGTTTTTCCTCTTGTTTTTGGGTATTTTATGTCGCTAATCATCAGGAACGACAGTAGGATTGTGGAAATAATTATTATGACGGCATTCATTCTCAGAGCTGAGAGCAATGAAACCATTAGGGCAGCACCGGGAGCAGGCAGTCCTGTGAACATTTTTGATTCATGTAGATAGCAGAATCTCGCAAGCCTGAGAACACCCGAGGCAAGAAAAATCAGGCATGAAACAATAACTAAACTCTGCAACGTGAGATTCCACGCATTGTAATATAATGCAAAAATCAGTACAGCAGGTGCAACACAAAATGAGATAGTATCAGCCATTATGTCCAAATAATCCCCAATCTCCCATTTCTTGCTGAACCTTCTGGCAACAAAACCATCAACACCATCTGCAAGTATGCCAAGCAGAATGAGCATTATAGCAAAATCTATCTTATTCCTAACCACACATATTATGGCAACGAAACCCAGCAGGGCATTTACTACTGTAAACAGGTCTGCCGCTGAGATTAACTTTATTATTGATAGTGCTCTCATTTTATCATCCCTATACTGGTTTTGCCTGCTAATACATTTTCCCCTTCTTTAATCATTATTCCAATATTTTTCGGCAGGTAGCAATCAACCCTTGAACCAAACCTTATTATGCCAATCCTCTGCCCCTTCTTTACAACATCCCCTTTTTTAATATAAGGAACTATTCTACGCACAAGAATTCCTGCTATCTGAACAACCTTTATGGTTCCTATTTTCGTGTCCATTTTTATAACAATCTTTTCATTTAAATCTGATTCCTTTTTGTATGCAGGCGCATGCCTGCCAGAAACATGCTCAACACTGATTATTTTCCCATCAATGGGTGCCCTGTTCACATGCACATTATGGAGATTCATAAAAGTTGAAACTTTGATAGAATCGTTTTCTTCTACCAAGATGATTTTTCCGTCTGCTGGCGCAACAATCCCATCACCAATTATCCTTTCAGGGTCCCTGAAAAAGAAAAGAAAAAAAACCGTGATGACAAAAAAAACAAATGATGGGAAAATCATGGGTTTGATGTAATGGAAGAGCAGCAGGCAGACTATCCCAAGTAAAAATGGTGCAAATATCAAATGTACCGTGCCTTTTGCAATCATACCTATCTATATCCACTTCTATAATTAAGTTATTTTCCTCTTATGCAACTCCGTCAGCCCCACAATGTTGTCATAAAGCTCTGGCAGTATTCTGAAAACAACAAATGCAAGGACAATCAATGCGATTAAAGAACCGGTTTTCCCGATGTAGTTGTGCGCAAACTCCATATCTATGTCTGTTGTTCCAACAATAACCATGAGGCTTGCGTTTCTTATGAGGTTGAGGAGCCATATTACCGGGCAGGTTGCAAGAAAAGCATAAATTTTCCTTTTTAAGTTTGCTTTTATTGCGATGAATGCGCCAAGGAATATCATTATGCTCTGAATAGCAGTGCAGGCAAGTATTATGCCTGCATCTGCATCACTCCAGTGGATCCATATTCCATTCTGTGTTGCGTTGACACTAAGAAGTTTTAGGAGGAGGACTGTTTCGTATGCCGCCTCATATCTAAGTCCGTATTCGAGAACTGGGATTTTCTCGATCAAAAAATAGACAAAACCTGCGAAAAAAACCCATCCTGCCAAGAACCTGAGGCATTCTATATCCTCATTTTTTTTGAATGAAACAAAATCATGATATGCTATGTAAATGAAGAAAGGCAATGCAAGCATGCAGAAAACCGCATTCACAAGGTCTGCTATTTTCAGAAAATAGGGAACCTGGAAAGCCCAGTAAACTCCAAAGAGAATGTAGCCTGTTATGTTGAAAATTTTTCCTTCTTTTCTTTTGATAAAGTATCCTATGCCAAGAAGAATTAGTCCTGTGAACAATATTATGTTTAATGGTTCTGTCATTATAGCTGGAATGTGATGCAAAGGTTAAATATTTTTCATAACAATTTTCAAAGCCTCGACAACACCTTCCCCATCCTCTTTTTCTGTAACATATTTTGCAGTCTTCTTTAGCATGGGACTTGCGTTTGCCACAGCTATTCCAAAACCAGAGTTTTTAATCATCCTAGCATCGTTTTCATAATCACCAATCGCTGCAACATTTTCAGGTTTTATGCCTAAGAGTTTGCATGCAACCTTTAATCCCTCAAATTTATCATGTTCTTTGCTCATAATATGTATGGCAAGACCTGTTGATTCCACATTCACACCCCAGCCGTTTAACAGTTTTTTTATTTCTTCAACATTAACATTGTTTTTCAGCCCAACCTCAGTAATTCTCCATCTGTCAGTGAAAAGTCTTTTTACCGGCAGTTTATCCCTCAAAAACTCAAAAGCCTTCTCAGCCACTTTTTTATCAAATAATACTTCAACCTCGCCATTATAGTACACAATTCCTCCGTTCTCAGCAATCACAGGTCCTGAGCAACCAATGTATGTTTTGGCAGCCATAGTAATAGGCAGAACATTACCTGAGGCAAGCATGACAGGAACACCGCATGACTCAGCATTTCTTATGGCTTCCATCGCAATTGTGGAAATCCTCCTTTGGTTGTCTGTAATCGTGTAATCAATGTCTATTACGACTGATTTGAGCATCATAAACCAAATAAGAACAAGGATAGTTAATCCTTTTCATGAGAAAACTTTTATAGAACACTCAGCCATGTAGACTATAATGAAAAACAAAACAAAAATCATCTTCAGTATTATTGTCATAGCAGTTGTTGTTCTATCATGCTATTATATCTATGGAAAACCAGCAAATGCGTTTTCATTGTCTTACAGCAGTGTAAGAATACCTATTTCCAGTCCAATAATGATAAATATTGATGACAAATCCCTGATTTCTGCTTCTGTTTGCTTTGCACCCGCAACAAATGATGGCAGAGGATATTATGCACCATTGTTTTTCACCACAGGTGAATCATTACCTTCTCATATAAACGAAAAATATAATCCCACTGTTATTCCAATTTCATCTTTTGGGAAAAACCCTTCTGATGTCAGTATAAAGATAGCAGAAACATACTGGAGTAAAATAGAACTGGTTGTTATTGTATCAAACTATAATGATGCATTAATATCAGCGCCTCTCGCTTCATACGTTAATGCACCTCTTATATTCAAAGGAGGTAATGTTCAAAACTTCCTTGTAAGAAACCATATAAGCAATGCAATAATTGTTGGCTCAGGTGATTATGATGTTGGAATAAAAAGGCTGAATAGCAGGACAGAAATATGGGATTATTACCTTGAAAGATTAAATGAAAATGGGAATAAATGTGACTACATTGTTGTAACAAACCCAAGCGACATTAATAAACCTGTAATGATACCCTATTTGTCATTATCCTCTGCTGTTCTTGCATCATACAGAAAGGCAATTGTTGTGACCGGAGACTATACTATTGAGCAATTATGGATAAACCAGTTAGGTTATGGAACAGGTGACGCAGGCTCTGGTGAAAGAGGCGAAGACACTGACACATTGACAGATGATGATGAAATAATTCTGCAGAGAAATATCAACGTCAAGGCAATAAACATTGATAATGACATTGATTATGCTGCCGATTTTCTGAAGGGAAGGAACATGGAGCCTCAGTATCTTGCGCTTGTAGGAGGTCCTGTTGCTCTGCCAATGCTTTACATAAAAAACCCTATATGGTATGAAAACGCTAACAACGGGGATAATGGTGAGGAGTATCTTGCAACAGATTCTTATTATTCTGATTTAGACATAACCCTTGAGCCTGATAAAAACGTAAAAGGTGAATACATCTGCTATGCTGAACCAGGAAAATACAATGGAAGCAACTATGAATATACAAATAATGATTTGTACACACAAGAACTCGCGGTTGGAAGAATAGTTGCATCAAATATTCTGGATGGCTCTGCACTGATTGTAAGGAGTTTATCTTATGATGAAACACCACAGTATCATTCCATTCTCACATCAAGGATGTGCGGTGATGCAAGCGCAAACTGTGCAGAGCATCAGCGCGTTGAGGCATTCCTCCCAAATGGTCTACTCAGCACACGTTTACAATGGCCTGGAACACCGGCTGAGTACGCATTAGGCTTCTGGAAGCCGGATGATACGTCTTCATCGCATGCAGCAGGTGACCCTGCACTTATGACAAAAGCAAACTTCATCATATACAACGGGCACGGCTTTCCAGACGGCTGGTATTACTGGTGGATGCATGCGCATGACTACGATAACAGTGCAGATACAATAAGAACTGAGGATGTAAGAAACCTTGAGATGAAGCCTTCAATTGTTTTTTCAGCAGCCTGTTTATGCTCAGCACTTGACTGGCCAACGATATGGGCTGGCGCAACAGATGAAAGAAACTATGATGAACTAGGCCCTGATATGTACTTCTCACTTGCTTTAATCAATGCAGGTGCGATTGCCCATATAGGCTCAACAGAGGAATCATGGGGTGCATTTTTCCGAGGAGAGTTTAACGGCTATGGTGATTTTGAGCTTGCAACAACCTATTTCAAGGAATTATTGAATAATGATTTAAGTATTGGAAAAGCACATTCCATTGCAAGGCAAAAGTATTATTCAACGTATAATTCCGCTTTTGACAAAACCTGCTTCCTTGAGAATGTTTTGTACGGTGAGCCTGCTGTGAATCCATAATTTTTTTTTGGTAGCCCCGGGCAGATTCGAACTGCCGTCGCTGGCTCCAAAGGCCAACATGATTGACCACTACACTACGGGGCTATGATTGACCACTACATTCCGAAGAGACGTAGTCTCGAGGAATATGAGGAATACCTCGTATTCCGAAATATCCTGAAGAGACGTAGTCTCGAGGAATGCGAGGAGTTGTGTAAGCAATTCCGAAATATCCTGAAGTGACGAAGTCACGAAGGATGCGAGGAATGCATCAGCATTCCGAAGCATCTGTATCAAGCCGTATTATGCTTAAACCAGTTTATCCTGATACCTCCTCAAACCTTTTCATTACAAATTTTTTGTCTAAAGATGAAAGGAAGTATCCAAGTCTTGGTCCGTTCTCCCTGCCAAGCAAAGCAAGATATACTGCAGTGAATGATTTTTTTGGTTCAATGTTTAAACCCCTTGAAAGTTCATATATTTTTGTGTGTATTTCATCAGGTGTCCATTTTATTTCCCTCATTTTTTCAGTTATTGTTTTCAGGAAAAGTTTTTGCTGCTCATCAATTTTTTCCTTAATCGTTCCCTCAAACCTTTCCTGAACCCCGAATTTCACTGATTCAGGCGCAAAGTTTTTCAGCCAGAAAAGCACGCATTCATATCTTTGTTTTAGTTTAACTTCATCTGATACTTTTTGTGTTCTGCTTAAAACCTTTAGCACACCATCCCATGATGTCTTTATCTGGCTTACAGTAACAAGATGAGGATAAGGAATCTGCGTTGACATTTTTTCAGGAATGTTTTTTGATTGCGCAAGTTCGTAAACCCTTTTCTGGTCCTCCTCCCCTTTTTCAAGGTTGAAATAAATTCTTTCATATTTGTCATAGAGGTCAACAAGGTTGAGGACTCCAAATCCTGGGTCAAAATCTATGTGCTTGTTAGGGTTTGTCCTTACCATCATGAACCTTAAAACCTCTGGGGGTGTCATTGAAAGCATCTCAGAAGCAGTTATTGCCACACCTGTTGATGAATGCATCGCTCCCCTGCCTTTTAACTGGATCCATTCATACACCACAGGATAGGGCGGCTCTTCCCCAAAAACATCCCTGATTATTGCACTGCCAGTATCGTATGAGCCTCCAGCAGCGGCATGGTCTTTACCAAAGGGCTCACAGGTAATTTTCAAGAATGACCATCGTGCAGGCCAGTCAATCCTCCATGGAAGTTTTCCGTCATCCTTTCTGACATCCGCCTTTCCTTCATTACCGCAGGCGCATTTATAGTAAACATAAGGATACTTATATCCTGCTGATGTTGTTTTAAATTTACCGCATTTACTGCATTTTGGGTTGTATGGAAACCAGTCCTCCGCCAGTTTTCTTTTAGATATATTCTCAAGAATGGTTTTTATCTTCTCCTTCTTCTCCAGAACAGTTTTTATACTCCCAGAATACACACCTTTTCTGTACATCTCATGGGTTAAAAGTGTTTCATGTTCAACACCAAGGACATCAAGCGCATCCAGAAGAGGAAGCAGAAAATGCTCAGCATAACTTGAATGCGAACCGCATTGGCATGGAATTTCACTCAACGGCATGCCAACATATTCCCCATATTCTTTGGGCAGGAAAGGATAAATCTTTCTTAATGGGTCAAAGGTATCTCCTACGTATAGGAGTTTTGCATTTGCACCAACATCTTTCAGGGCCCTGAGCACCACATCACCTGTGAGGACCTCCCTCATGTTGCCAACATGAATAGGGCCTGAGGGCGTGATGCCTGTAGCAATAATATGCTCATCCAATTTCTTTTTTAACTCATCTGCAATCACGTCTGCCCAGTGCATAAGTGTAAAACGGTTTGAAGATATTAAAGGGTTACTGCGTGGGAAGTTTGGCAAAGATTATAACACCATAAAACTATTCCCTGTTTGGTGGTTGCTTGAGAACAGATATGATGAAGGCTATGAAAAGAAAAGACATGCAGATTCAAAAACTGAGGGATGTGTGTGCGCAGCTGAACGAAAGAATAATTAAACTTGAGGCTGAAAACGCAAAACTGAGGGAACAGTTTAAAAAATGATACTATGTATTCGTTTGTTTATGTCACCGCAAAAAATACGGATGAGGCAAAAAACATAGCAGTATACCTGCTGAAGAAAAAACTGATTGCCTGCGCAAACATTTTCCCAGTAAAATCAATGTACTTGTGGAAAAGGAAAATAGAAAAAGAAAACGAGTGTGCAATGATTCTGAAAACAAAGAAAAATCTTGTTAAAACAATTATAAATGAGGTCAGGGCAAAGCATTCGTATGATGTGCCGTGCATCATTTCTTTTGATATAAATGATGGAAACAGGGATTTTTTGAACTGGATTAAGTCTGAGACAGATGTTCAAACAAAATAAACCCTGTTTATTTTTTCAATCAGCGTTTTCGCCCATCCAAGTTTTTTCATTTTTATTTCCTTTGAACTTGAGTATTTTCCAACATTTTCAAAATCAAAACCTGCCAGAAAAATTTTTTTTGCACCAAAACAGTCTGCAAGATAAACTGCTCTGTCCCCATCTGTGAAACCGCCAAAATTATAGATATTATCAAAAGGTTTTGACTGTGTTGTGCCGATAAGTTTTCCATCAAACATTGGAAGATAATGTTTTAGATTATCCATGTTGTTACCATGTGCATGGACAACAACAATTGTGCCTTCCCTGTTTGCAGTTATCTGCTCCTCCACAACACCATCCAGATCTGTGACAATGATGTCCGGAGTAATTTTTTCACTCAAAAGCAGGGAGGTGGCTGGGTCTGCAGAAATAAAAACACCTTTTTCTTTTTTCACTTTTTTAATATCCTCCTGCAGAGAACCGGCTGCACCAAACACATAAACATTCTTACTAGAAATAATATTATTTAACTCTTTGTGTGTCCCCAGTTTTTTTCCATGCATCAACTCTGAAAGCATTACTGCGGATTTTTCATCCTCCTTTTTACTGAAACCAAAATCTGATAGAATCTGAGCGTAATATTTCTTCCATTCGCTGTAATCCATTGTTATCACCTGCGCCATTCTGCTTCTTCAACAACAAAATGCTCCCTGATGTATTTGTAGGTTGTAAAACCAATAAAGCCTATGGTAACAGCAACCGCTATTTTTACAATCAATGATAATGTGATTAATGCTCGCCAACCTCTGTCAATATTGTTTATAACATCAACAGCAGCCAAAACAAGCAGACCATGGATAATCAGGGAAAAAGGTACAATCCAGTATGACCACATAACCCTTTTTTCTTTCACGTATTCATCAAAAGACCTTCCAGCTATTCCTATTAATGCGGCAGCAATCGCCCACCAGATTGCCGCCCCTGCAAAAGAAGCAGCACATGAGATGGAAAAGGTTCTATCCGCCAGTTGATTATATGACATAATTAGGCCTACCATCATAACCAGCACAGCGAATACCGAGGTGAATAACGAAATCCTGCCTGTCATTAACCCTGCCTTAAAATCAGATGCAACCCTCAGAAAAGCATCTTCGAGATTAAAGGCGCTGATTAAAAGATAGATGCCAATCACAAAACCAACAATAGCCCAGCCAATATTTGCGTAACCAATAATTGCAGCAGAGCAGACGATTAGAAGGAAAAGTGCGGCAGGTATTACAAACTTTCTCTGTATCTTTTCATCCCTTAAAGCCTTTGCAATAATATAATATGTACTCTCTATGTTCTGGGACTGTTTCATGATTACTCTTTTAATAGAATCAACTTTTATTCTCGAGGTTACCAATGGCAAAATGTATTCATCTTCAACTCCGTCACTTACAAGTATCGCAGAATCAGGATTTACCTTTTCTAATACTTTCTCAAGTTGTGCGGTGAGTATTCTGTCAGACTCAACACCCACATTTGGGTTACCGCATATTGTTGCAATCTCAACATCCCTTCCTTCATCCACGAACCTGTCATACAGGTTAATTGCACTCAACAATGCATTTGTATCAGGGTCTTCGGCATCCTTTAGCCCAAGGGATAATGCAGCATTTATATTGTTTTCCCTTCCAGTTATTGGACTTTCTACATTAGCCTTTTTGCCAAAATCATTATCCCTATCCACACATAATATGAGTGTTTTCATCCATTTGTTGTATGGTTCTGTGATATATTAAATTTCTGGGTTAAAATGTGTAAAATCAGGCAAAAGATGTATAAATTGTAAGTGAACCATCTTAAACCTTATACCTTACACTTTTAATCACCCCAAAATATTTATCTCAACAACGCCCTTATTTTTATGTGTCTCAGAAAAAGATAAAAGAGGCTCTCAGTAATATTGATAAAAAAATTGATTCTTTGCTTACAAAAGGTGTGGAAATAACAGAGGGTGTCACAGAGAAAAAACCAGGCAGGGGAAAAGCATTCAGGGAAACATTAAGGGGATTGGATGTTATCGGTGACAAAATTACCGGTAAATTTAAGAAGGCCCCAAAAATTGATTATTTTGATGTTATTACAAAAAAACCAAAACTGACACTTTTTGCTGTGACTGTTGTTGCATTGCTTATTGGCTCACAGGCACTTCATCTTATAGGTAGCATCCAGAGTGATATAGAAGTGTACCTGCCTTCAGAGGACCCTTCAACAGAAACATTAGACGAAATAAGGGAAGACTGGCCTACAGACCTCATCATAATATATGTTACAGTTGAAAAAAATGCTGACATCACAGACCTTCCCATACTCGAGGAGATGAGCAGGGTAGAGGAAATACTGGATTACAATAAAACAGATTATGGAGAAAATGACAGCATATCATATGTATTAAGTATTTCCTCAATGATAAAGGAGATAAATCAGAGTGTTTTTAAAGGAAACTACTCCATACCTGATAAAGAGCGAACAGATCTTATTCTTTCCCAGATAGGAGATTCTGAAGAACTGGAGAGGGTAATAAAAGATACAGATGGTGATGGGAAAAATGATTCCGCAGTAATAATGATGGGCATGCCTAGAGGAGCGAACCAAACCGAGGTTTTGCACAGGGCAGAAAATGTTGCGAAAACACCTAAGTTATGCTCTATGACAGTAACAGGTCAGCCTGCTATTATGAATGCTGTGCAGGAAAGGACGTTTACAGAGTTTATGAAAGTTTTACCATTCATGTTTATATTGCTCGCCCTTGTCCTGTTCCTTTTTCACAGAACATTAAAACTTGTTGTCATCGCACTTTTACCAATGTTTTATGCAATACTTGTCACATTTGGGTTTTTAGGTATGATAAAGGACTATGTAGTAATTTCGCCTCAAATAATTCTTGTTGCACCACTCCTTGTTGCATTTGGTATTGGTGACTCACTGTTTATATCAAACACGTTTGCAGAAGAAAAAATTGAGAATACCAGGGAAAGAATAATCCATTCTGTTAAATATGTTCAAAGGGCAATATTTCTCACATCCATTACAACAACCCTTGGTTTTGCATCATTGATGATAGGAACATTGAAACCACTGTTTACTCTAGGATTAGCGCTTGCTGTAGGCATAATGATATGCTGGGTTATGACAGTAACACTTGTGCCCTGTCTGATTTTAATCTTAAAGTACAAAAAAAGATATGAATTGAAAAGCTGGAAAGGTTTCGGTGTAGTTCCTGTGAATAACAGAAAAAAAATACTGGCAGTTGCCCTAATTTTCCTGATAGTCTCAGTTGGCATATGCCTTCCAAACATAAGGACATCAGCAGATTATTATGTAATGGCTCCTCAGGATGAGCCTGCTGTTACAGAAATGCAGGAATATTCTCAAAAGTTTGAGGCAGGACAGGCAGGGATGATGCTTGTCAGGGCAGATGTTACCAGTTATGCTACACTGGCTACTATAGAATATATCGAAGAAAGGATTAATGAGACTGCTCCAAACACGAAAACACTCAGTGTTGTGGATATGATGAAAATGGTTAAGGTAAACAGAACAACTGCTACAGATATGTTGCTTGGAGTGTTGGAGGAGTATAACATTACACTGCCCAGCTTCGGAATAACAGATTATATAGCGCAACAGAGAATTGAAAACTACTGGGACCTTATTGTTACTGCAGGGTTTTTTGGTGAAAAACCACAGTCCCTTTTAATTGAGCAGTTCTACAACAGCATGAGCGTTGAGATGAGAAGTGTTTTCATTAACAAGGACAGAACAAAAACCATTGTTCTTGTAGATATGCCTGTAATGCCAATGGATGAAACAAGGGCAACACTAGCAAAGGTGGACAAGGTAATAGATTACCACGGTACAATAGCAGGTGGCTCCACATCCCACCTGACAGGCATGGCAGCCATTCTTGTTGCAGTGAATGATTTAACAATAGAAAACCAGTTTGTAACAATGATGGCTGCATTAATAATGTGTTTTATTGTTTTAGCATTATTGTTTAGGTCAATAAAATTTGCAACTATAACCATAATACCAGTATGTTTTGTTGTCATGTATGAACCATTAGCTTTCATAGGCGCAAACGTTGAACTTTCACTCATCACAATGATGATTGCATCCATAATCATTGGTGTCGGCATAGACTATTCTATACATCTGACGCATGGGATTATGCAGAGAGGATTAAGGCTGAGCGCTGTGTCAAATTCCGTTGAGAGTGCAGGAATATCGTTTTTGGAGGCAACAACAACAGAGGTTGCGGCATTATCTGCTGCACTCATAATACCCATAGATTCTGTGAGAGGGTTTATTATAATGATAATGATAATGTTGATTGTCAGCACGCTTGCCGCTCTCATCATTCTGCCGGCAATATATGCTATATGGATAAAGGAGAAAAGAGGAGTGGTGGTGGAGTAGAGAATTGGAAAATGAAGATTGCAAAATGTAAATTGCAAAATTGCAAAATGTAAATTGCAAAATTATTTCTCTTTTCCTTTTGCAGTGATTACAGATTTTGCAATAATTTTTGTTAATTCATCAGCTTCGTCCCTCAATGCTTGTAACTCCTTACCTGAAATTAAGTCGGTTTTCTCTAATAGTTTCAGCCAATATAATGATTCTCGTAATTCTTTCAAAACAAGTTGCATCTTATGTATGAAATCTGCTTTACTTTCAGCTCCGCAAGCCTCCTCATAGTTTGCTCCAGAGGAAGTAGCAGCACGCATTAGTTGATTTGCTGTATGCTGCCCGACCGCGGTTCTTTTGAGTTTAACTGTCAATTTAATGCTATTTGCTGCCCACTCCAATAGTCGTTCTGATAAATCTCTTCTATTTTGCATTTTTCAATTTACACTCTCCACTTTGCATTAAGCTATTGCACTTAGCTATTGCTTTGCATCCCAGCTCAAAAGCCATCATATTCACATCAACATATTTTTTATACACATTTTTTCTAATGGTTTCTTTTATTTTCTTTTTTGACAGAACTGAGAACTGGGAGAATGCGCCGATCATCACTGTGTTCATTGTTATCCCAGAACCGGCATGCTGTGCCAGTCTGTTTGCCTCAATTGTTAAAATATTCCTGCACCTTTTTTTTATTTCATTCAATATGTGTTCCATTTTTGGATATTTTTCCTTTCCAAGATTAACAGGGAAAGGGATGATGGGGTTTGCGTTTATTATTACTGTTGTATTTTTTGACATTTTATTTGCAACCCTGAGTGCCTCCACAGGCTCAAAAGCAATGACAATATCTGCCTCACCATCGGCAACAAGTGGGGATGAAGTATTTCCTATTTTCACAGTAGAAACAACCGCTCCTCCTCTTTGAGCCATACCATGTATTTCACTTGTGAGGACATCCATCTTGCTCCTAAGGGCTGTTTCACCAATGATCTTCGAAGTAAACAGAATACCCTGACCTCCGACACCAGCAATTACAATATCCTCATTTTTCATTCTTTCACCCCTATGGCTTTTGCAGGGCATATCTGTGCGCATACACCACATCCTATGCAGAGCGAACGGTTTATGTGAATGCCCTTATCAACATAAAATGCAGGGCAGCCAAATCTGTCTATGCAGATTCTGCATTCTTTGCATTTTGACTGATTAATCTGATATGCTTTTCTTTTTCCTTTTTTGAGTTCAAGTAGTGCGCATGGATGTCTCGCAATTAAGACAGAAACACTGTCATATTCCAATGCCTTTCTGAATGCTGAAACTGTTTTCTTCACATTGTAAGGGTCAACAATTTCAATGAACTTTACACCCGCTCCTTTTACTATGTCTTCAATTTTTATGTTTGGCGAGGTATTTCCCATGCCTGTGATGCCAATGCCTGGATGAGGCTGATGGCCTGTCATGGCGGTTGTTCTATTGTCAAGTATTGTATATACAAATCTGTGATTGTTATAAACAGCATTTACAAGCGCCGGTATTCCAGCATGGAAAAATGTTGAGTCGCCAATGAAGGATATGATTTTCTGGTCTGTTGATTTTGAAAGACCGCCTGCTACGCCTGCTCCTCCTCCCATGCACACAAGCACGTCTGCTGTGGATAAAGGCGGCTGGACACTGAGCGCATAGCATCCAATGTCAGTTGCATAAACTACCTTGTCTTTTGATGCTATTTTTGCTGCATAAAACGTTGCCCTGTGAGGGCATCCTGGGCAGAGAACAGGTGGGCGTGAAGGGACAACTATTTTTTCATTTTTTTTCTGAGTTTTCCTTCCAAGAATTTTTGCCATGGAATTAAAAACAATATCTGGTGTGTACTCAAACACCCTAGGGAAATCATTTGTTATTTTTCCATAAACATTTTTTCCACCAAGCGCTTTTATCAAAGTTTCAAGATAAGGTTCAAGTTCCTCAACAATAATGATTTTTTTAAATGATTTTACAAAATGTTTACATATCTTTTCTGGAAGCGGATGAATAATTCCGAGTTTCAAAATTGATGCATCTATACCAAGTTTTTTAACAGCATCAACAGTATAATTATAGGAAACACCGGATGTTATTATACCAATTTTTGGTTTTTTCCCAATATTAACAACCCTGTTCAGGTCAGATTTATCTGATATGTTTTTTGCTTTTTCTATCTGCTTTAACAATCTGGGATGACCTATTCTTGCGCCCGCAGGCACATTAACAAATCTCATAGGGTCCTTTTCAAAAAATCCTTTCCTGTTATTTTTTCTTATTTTGCTCAGTCTTATATTTTGTCTGGCGTGACTCACCCTTGTTGTCATTCTCAAAAAAACTGGAAGCCCCAGCTTTTCCGATATTTCAAATGCCTTTTTTGTCATTTCTTTTGCTTCCTGAGGTATTGACGGCTCAAGCATGGGTAGGTTTGCAAGCAGTGCATAATACCTTGAATCCTGCTCATTCTGTGATGAATAACATGAGGGGTCATCCGCGGTCACAATAACCATGCCACCTTTCACACCAGAATAAGCCATGGTTACAAATGCATCAGAAGAAACATTTAAGCCAACATGCTTCATGCTGACAATGGACCTTAAACCTGAAATGGATGCGCCAAATGCTGTTTCAACTGCAACCTTCTCGTTAATAGAATACTCAAAATATATTCCTGCTTTTTTAGCAATTTTTGAAAAAGTGTCACCAATCTCTGATGCCGGCGTACCCGGGTATGTCGCTGCAACATTTACACCTGACTCTAATGCACCCCTAACAACAGCCTCATTACCAAGCAAAAGCAATGTCCCTTTATTTCTTAGTATGTCCATAAAACTCCTCTTTCCTTAAAAGTAATTCCCATTCCCTGTCAACATTTTTCTGCATCTCATCAATAATTTCATCAGTCAGATGGCTGAATCTACCCTGCATCTTTATGTATTCCTTCACGGTTTTATTTTTTACTTTTTTGTTAATTTTATAAACCCCGTTCTCCACCTCATAAAGCGGGTATATGCCAGAATCAACAGCCGCCTTGCTGACTTCAATGGTTTTTGCGGGGTCGTATCTCCAGCCAGTGGGGCAGGGTGCGAGCACCTGAATATATTTTGTTCCCTGGAAACCTTTTGCCTTTTTCACCTTTTTAATGAAATCCTCGGGATATGCTATGCATGCAGTAGCAGTGTATGGTATCTTGTGGGCAATCATGATTTCAACCATGTTCTTCTTAGGGGCGGATTTAAATTTTTTTCCAGGTGTTGTTGTTGTCCAGGCACCGTATGGGGTTGCAGAACTTCTCTGAATCCCTGTGTTCATGTATGCCTCATTATCATAGCATATGTAAATAATATTATCCCCTCTTTCAGATGCACCACTTAACGCCTGGATTCCAATATCAAACGTTCCTCCATCGCCAGCCCATGCAAGCACAGTTGTTTTTTTGCCTTTTATTTTCATCGCTGCGCTAACACCTGATGCTGCAGATGCCGCTGTTTCAAACGCTGTATGAAAAACAGGAATTTTTAAACAGGAATAAGGAAAAGGCCCATCAATAACAGACCAGCAGCATGCAGGTATAACCGCTATTGTATCCTTACCGAGCGCCTTTAACGCATACCTCATTGCAAGACTTCCCCAGCATCCCTGACAGCTGAGATTTCCATGTCCCATGAGCTCTTCTTCAGGTATTGTTAGTTTCATTTCAACCCCCACCAAATTATATCCCCTGGTTTCCCCTCAGCCTTTTTAATCATTCCCTCAATATCTTTCATCGTTATGTCCCTGCCGCCAAGTCCTGCTACAAAGCCATATATAGGTACATCTATGTTCTCATTGTACAACGCAGATTTTATTTCTGAGAAAAATATGCCTTCGTTACCGAACGAGATATTTCTGTCAACAACAATGATTTTATTCACATCTTCTGCCAATTTCCTCATTTCCTGTTTTGGAAATGGTCTGAAAACCCTCATCCTTGCAAGCCCAATCCTTTCACCATTATCCCTTAACCTGTCTATTACCTCCTTGCCTGTGGATGCTGTTGAGCCTGACATAACAAGCAAGGTGTCAATATCATCACATCTGTATTTTTCAATCAAACCATATTTTCTCCCAAACATTTTTCCAAATTCTTTACCTACAGATTCAATTTCTTTTAATCCTTCATCCATTGCTGACTGTATTTTATACCTTAACTCATAGTACCATTCAGGTGTTGTCAGCCCACCAAACGCATGTGTTTCAGAAGGATCAAGTTTGTATCTTGGAGCATATTTTGGTAAAAATTTATCAATCCTGTCCTGCTCGTATATTTCAACAGGCTCAGATGTATGCGATAAAATGAATGCATCCAGGACAACCATGCCAGGCAAAGAAATTTTTTCACATATTTTGTATGCCTGGATTGTTGTGTCAAAAACCTCCTGACTGTTTTCACAGTAAAACTGAAGCCAGCCTGTATCCCTCTGAGACAGACTGTCATTCTGGTCAGTCCAGACAGTCCAGGGAGGACCCATTGCTCTGTTGACGTTTGCCATCACAACAGGCAACCTCGCATTTGCAGCCCAGTGAAGCATCTCATGCATCAAAGCTAAACCTTGGGCAGACGTTGCAGTATATGCCCTGCAACCTGCTGCACTGGCACCCACACATGCAGCCATGGCAGAATGCTCAGATTCCACTTTTATGTACTCTGCATCCATCTCATTGTTTGCCACAAAACTTGCGATTTTTTCCACAACTTGGGTCTGCGGTGTGATAGGATATGCTGCCACAACTTCAGCCCTGGATGCTTTTGCACCATAACTTGCTGCGTAATTACCTGTGACTACTTTCTTTACCATTTTTCCTCCGGCGCTACTATTCTTCTACCATTTCTATACATTTCTTCGGGCATTCATTAGAGCAGATCCCGCATCCTTTGCAGTAATCATAATTGATTTTCGGCATATCATTCTCAATATCTATACTGTTTTCAGGGCAGAACTTCCAGCAGATAAAGCATTTGATGCATTTACTTTCATCAAGAACAGGCTTGAAAGTCCTCCATGAACCCGTTTTGTTGTGACTCATATCCCATAATGACATAGCACAAGGCGGCATGTCCACATGGGTTTTAAACATGATTGGGGTAATGTCTTTTGTAATTAAAAAAGTTGCTACTGATTAATCCATGTGCTTTCCTTGGTTACATAAACAAAATACCCTCTTCCCTGCTCAACAGCAAAATCACTAATATCTGTGTTAGTAGGATGAAGAATGAATCTGCAAAGTGTAGCATTCCAATACGCAACAAATGTACAGTTTGTGATGTTTTGTGCGAGTGCTTCAGCAGTGGTTGTAGTAATATTGAACCATCCTATGCTGTTCCAGCCCTTGTTAAGGTTTATTGTTGTAATGGTTATGTTCATACCTGTTAATGTAAGGGATGAACTGGTGTTTGTGTAGACCATATACCCCAGGCCTTGTTGTAGGGTGAAATTGTTACTATCTGTGTTTTTAACATAAAAATCAAACTGTTGATTACTAAAGTTCCATTCTCCTATGTGTGTACAATTTGGTATAGTATTTGCCAGACCCCCCGCCCATTTATACATGGTGTCTAACGGCAGAGTGATAAGATTCCATCCAGGATTGAAATATATTGTGAAATGCTGGTTGCCGACATATATAAGAGTTTGTTCGGCATACCTCGTAACATCATATTTGTTAGTTGCGCATGCATCAATTGTGTGTTCACCATCAGGTTCATGGGTTGTGTTCCAAAAATATTCATAGTTTCTTGAGAATGAATTATAATTGCATTCCATCCACACTCCTTTATCAATTGATATGGCAACATACTGGATATCGGCTTTGGTCAGATTTACTTTTACCTCTACTGTTATATTCCCCCCAACTATTTCAGCTAGGGGTTGTGTATTCAATGTGAATGCGTTTACAGTTATGTTCACACTTTTCACCGCAGTGTTTTCTTCTCCCAGTGTGTTCACCGCGGTAACTGCAAACCAGTATGTAAAACCACAGATTAATCCTGTTGCAGTGTAGTTTGTTGTTGAGTTATCCTTTATTGAACTATTGATAGGTTTCATACCAGTAACATCATCTAGTATTTCTGTTTCGTTCTGATAAACGTTGTAATGATCAAAATTAGGATCATTATTTGCACTCCATGTTAGATAAGCTGACTCACCGTCACCCCTGTTGTATACACTTAAATTAGTAATAGGAGAAGGTGCTCCTCTAACCCCCCTAATATTCTCACATGTGTTTATTGTGTAGGATGTATTAGAAAACATCGGTTCAATAAAAAATATGAGGAAAACACTTATAATTAACACAATAATGGTAACCCCCCACTTTTTCCCCCTATAATTATCTACCATTGCGTACTTAATATATTTCCTCCTTTATATATCTAACCTCGTCACTTCCCACTAAAGAGTCTTAATTTTTGGCACATACCTATTTTTGACAGTTGAGCTTTTACCAACGTAAAAGGGATGTTTTATCACAATATTTATCTATAAGA
>Ga0172366_10000453_pt1 | contig 29436 bp, 43 predicted proteins | sample LakKivSesite69cm_FD_114533 | JGI IMG/M metagenome (GOLD analysis project Ga0172366, IMG submission 114533) | Sediment microbial communities from Lake Kivu, Rwanda - Sediment site 69cm | ecosystem: Environmental > Aquatic > Freshwater > Lake > Sediment | place: Rwanda: Western Province, Lake...
AATTAATTAAATTCGGTAAAGCAGGTAGGCGTCGTCTTAAAGGTATCCGTCCCACTGTAAGAGGCACAGCTATGTATCCCAAAGCCCATCCTCATGGTGGAGGTGAAGGTAGGTCATCTGTAGGTTTAAAATATCCTAAAACGCCATGGGGTAAACCAGCTAGAGGCGTCAGAACTCGTCAACCAAAGAGGTATTCCAACCGCTTAATCCTCAAAAGGAGAAAATAAAAAATAACATGGCAAGATCACTGAAAAAAGGATTTTATGTCAATGAGAAATTATTGAAAAAAATCTCTCACCTGAAAAAAGGTGATAAAACTATAATTAAAACTTGGGATAGGGGGTCAACTATTGTCCCGGAGATGGTAGGTTTTACCATTGCTATTCATAATGGTAAAGAACATGTCCCAGTTTTTATCACTGAAGAAATGGTCGGTCATCATTTAGGAGAATTTGCTCCCACTAGAAAATTTATTCATCATGGCGGTAGAATGGCTAGAGAAGAAGAGCGGGAATTTGAAGGTAAAGAACAAGCTAAATTTAAAGAATAAATATGGCAGAAAACATTGAGCTAAAGAGAGTGAGGGCAGAATTAAAATATTTTCGTATTTCGCCTAAGAAAATTAGGCCCCTTATTCGTAAATTAGTTGGTAAAAATCCACCCGAAGCTTTAGCTCTTATTAATTTCTTACCTCAAAAAGCAGGCATTTGGTTAAAAAAAATTATTAAGTCAGCAGTGGCTAATGCTGAAAATAAAGGACTGGATCATAATAAATTAATAATTAAAGAATTTATTTGTAATCAAGGACCTAAAATGAAAAGATTTCGTCCTGGTCCAAGGGGCAGGGCAATGACTTATGCTAGAAAGCTTTCTCATTTAAAAATTATATTAGAAGAAATTGAAACAAAAGAGTCTTTAAAGAAAGAAAAAATAAAGGTAGAAAAGAAAAAAGTTAAAGAATCAAAACCTAAACTTAAGAAATAATTATGGGTAAAAAAACTAATCCAGTGGGAGTGAGAATTGGTTTCAATCGAGATTGGGAATCTCATTGGTTTGCCAAAAAAAGATCTGATTATATAGATTATTTACATCAAGATTTTTTAATTAGAGAAAAAATTTTTAAAGAATTGAAAAACGCGGGGATTGGCCGAATTGATATTTATCGCGATCGCGGAAATATATTAATAGAAATCTATAGCTCTCGACCGGGTATTGTTATTGGTCGAGGAGGTGAAGGAACAAAAAGATTATTGAAAATTATTCAAAACTTGGTTCCTGAAGGAAAAATTGATCTATCCATTAAAGAAATTAATAATCCATACGAATGGGCAAGACTGATCGCTGACCAGATTGCTTATCAATTAGAGCGAAGAATTCCTCATCGTCGAGCTATGCATCAAATCATGACTGAAGCCATGTCCCATCCCGGAATAAAAGGGATTAAAATTAGAGTCTCTGGTCGCTTGGCTGGCCAGGAGATTGCTCGATCTGAGTTGTTATCTGAAGGAAGTGTTCCCATAGGAACAATTAAAGCTGATGTCGATTTCGCGTTTTTGGAGGCTCAAACTAAATACGGAAAAATTGGAGTCAAAGTTTGGCTTAATCGAGGTGAAAAAAGAAAATATGAAATTAAAATGAAAAAGAAATCAGAGTTTTAATTTTGTCCGCCAGCTGGCGGATTTGATTTAAAATTTTTTATTATGCTTATTCCCAAAAAGATGAAATTTAGAAAATTTCAGAAAGGTGGTTTTAGAAAAATTGCCACTCGTGGTTTTAGTTTAGCCTTTGGTGACTTTGGTCTCAAGGTTCTAGAATCAGGTTGGATTACTGCCCGAGAAATTGAAGCTGCTCGCCGAGCTATAACTAGATTATTTAAAAGAGGCGGCCAAATTTGGGTAAGAATTTTTCCTGATAAACCAATCACCAAAAAACCGATTGAATCTAGGATGGGCAAAGGAAAAGGTGATGTTGATCATTTTGTTGCCAATGTCGAACCAGGCAGAATTTTATTCGAAGTAGCAGGTATTCCTAAATCTCAAGCCTGGGAAGGTTTAGTTTTAGCTCAGAGAAAAATATCTTTGAAGACAAAAATAATTGAGAAAAATGAAGCGTAAAGAACAGATAAAAAAATACAGAAACAGTGATTTGCCAGCTTTGTTTAAAGCAGAAAAAGATTTGGGAACAAAAATCTTTGATTTAAAAATGAAATTGCCTCTAGGTAAAGTTAAGAACACTACCGAATTAAAAAATTTAAAAAGAGAATTGGCTAGAGTTAAGACGTTTATTCGACAGAGAGTTTCAGCTGATTTAGAAAATAAAAAATAAAAGATGAAAAAAAGACCAATTGTCAAAAAAAAGACCAGGGAGCAGAGATCGATTCGCCTTGGACAAAAAAGGCCTCATACTTTAAGGGGTAAAGTGGTTAGTGATAAGATGCACAAGACAATTGTTGTGGAAATTCAGCGATCAAGACAACATCCAATTTATAAAAAAATTTATCTCATATCTTCTAAAATTAAGGCTCATGATGAGAAAGAAGAAGCTAAAGTAGGGGATTTAGTAGAAATTGAAACCTGCCGACCCATTAGTAAAGATAAGCATTTTAAATTAAAACGAGTGATTAAATAAATTTTATGATTAAGCAATATAGCCGTCTTAAAGTGGCTGATAATACTGGAGCGTTAGAACTTCAGGTAATTGGTGTCCTGCATTTTAGCAAAAAAGATGCGATTGGCATTGGAGACATTGTTTCAGCCTCTGTAAAAAAAGCTAATACCCAATCTCAAATTAAAAAAGGCAAAAAAGTCAAAGCCTTAATTGTTAGGCAAGCCAAAGAATGGCGTCGGAAAGATGGTAGTTATGTGCGATTCGATGATAATGCAGCTGTAATTTTATCCGATGATTTAAAAGATATTCGAGGAACAAGAATTTTTGGGCCAATCCCTCGAGAAATTAGACAGACACACTATAAAAAAATAATTTCTAAAGCTAAAGAAGTAATTTAAACTATGAAAATTAAAAAAAATGATAAAGTTTTGATCTTAAAAGGTAAAGATGTGGGAAAAACTGGTCGCGTAGAAAAAATTTTACCTAAAAAAATGAAAGCTATTGTAGAAGGTTTAAATTTACTAAAAAGAAATGTGAAACCCTCAAAAAAACATCCCAAAGGAGGCATCATTACCGTCTCTGCCCCCATAGCTTTAAGCAATTTAATGGTTGTTTGCCCCTCTTGTTCTAAACCTACTCGTGTTGGCTTTCAATGGAAAAAAATTAAAGATAAAGAAACAAAACAAAGGATCTGTAAACGTTGCCAAACCAATCTTGACGAAAAAGTCGAAAATAAGTAAAATAACTCTGTTTTAAAATGAATAAAGATATTTTTCTGAAGAAACATTACTGGGACATTATTCCTCAATTGAAGGAAAAATTAGGTGTGGAAAATATTTTTGCTTTACCCCGTTTAAAAAAAGCCATCGTCAACATTGGCTTATCCAATAATCGATTTGAAAAAGAAAAGATAGCTGAGATTAAGAAAAATCTTAGTTTAATCTTGGGGCAAATACCTCAAGAGGTGAAGGCCAAAAAATCAATTGCTAGTTTTAAAGTTAGAAAGGGTCAAATTATCGCTCTCAAGGCCACTTTAAGAGGAGAAAGAATGTGGTCATTTTTAAGTAAACTCTTTCACATCGCTTTACCTCGTCAAAGAGATTTTCGAGGCTTACACAAAAAAAGTCTTGATGAAAGAGGAATTTTACATATAGGATTAGAAGACTATACAGTCTTTCCTGATATTTATCCTGAAGAAGTAAAAACACCAAGTGGTTTATCAGTTGATGTTGTCAGTACGGCTAAAAATAAAAAAGAAGCTAGAATTTTATTTGAGGCTTTGGGTGTAATTTTTGAGACTGAGGAAGCACGAAAAATTAGAGAGGAAGCGCAAAAGAAAGCTAAAGAAGAAGCTCGCCTTAGGGAAGAAAAAATTAAACTTTATAAAAAACAATTGGCTGAGCAAGCAGAAGAACCAAAAACCCAAGAAAAAGAAGGCGCTTCTGAAACTCAAGAAGAAACAAAAACTGAATAATTCATTATGGCTAAAACTTCATGGATTGCTAAAACTAGAAAAAAACCAAAATATAAAACTCGTCAAGTGAACCGATGCAGGTTTTGTGGTCGAAGAAGAGGTTATATGCGAGATTTTGGTTTGTGTCGGATTTGTTTTAGAGAAAAAGCAAGTAAGGGCGAAATACCTGGAATTAAAAAAGCGAGTTGGTAAAATAAAATATCTTATGGATACAATAGGAAATTTTCTAACTCAAATCAGAAATAGTTTAATTGCAAAAAAATCTCTCGCAAGAGATAGATATTCGAGAATAAATTTAGCTATTGCTAAAATCTTGAAAGAAGAAGGTTATGTCGGAGAAATCAAGAAAATTGACGCAGATAAAAAAAATTTTCTTGAAATAGAACTTAAATATAATGATTCAGGTGAGCCATTAATCCAATCCGTCAAAAGAATTTCTTCTCCAGGTAAGCATTTCTATGTTAATTACAAAAAGATTCCTCGCGTTAAGCCTTTGGTTGGTTATAAGGAGGAATTAGGTATAGTGATAATTTCCACTTCTAAAGGTTTAATGACAGGGAAAGAAGCAAGAAGAAGACATTTGGGTGGAGAATTGATTGCTGAAATTTATTAATTTCTATATGTCCAAAATAGGTAATAAACCGATAAATTTAGAAGGAGTTGAGGCCAAAATTGATCAATATTCCTTAGAAGTTAAGGGAGAAAAAGGTTCCCAAATTTTAGACATACCTTTGGAGTTGGAAATAGAAATAAATAAAGAGAAAAAAAAATTAACTGTAAAGAGAAAATCTGACAGTTCTCAAGCCAAAGCTTTGCATGGAACTTACAGAGCCTTAATAAATAATATGGTTTTAGGCGTGAAAGAGGGCTTTAGGAAAGAATTAATTTATCAGGGCGTGGGTTACAAAGCTGAAGTACAGGAACAAAAATTGATTTTAAATGTTGGTTATTCTCATCCCGCAGAATATAATTTGCCTGAAGGAATTAAAGCAACAGTAGAAGACGATCGAATTATTGTCGAGGGGATTAACAAGCAATTAGTAGGACAAACAGCGGCGGAGATCAGAGCGATTAAACCTCCTGATGCTTATAAGGGTCAGGGCATAAGATATGCCAATGAAAAATTATTGCTCAAACCAGGCAAGGCTGTAGCTAAAGGGATAGAAGAAAAATAAAAAATAGTTATGGAAAATTTTTCTAAGAATAAATTAAGAAAAGAAAGACACCAAAGAACAAGATCCAAAATTCAAGGGACGAATTTGCGACCCAGAGTTTCTATTCATAAAAGCCTCAAACATTTATATATTCAATTAATTGATGACCAGAAACAAAAGACAATTCTTGGAATCTCAGACAAGATGTTAAAAGGAAAAGATCAAAAACTCAATCCTTTAAAAAAATCAAAAATTCTAGCTCAATTAATTGCCCAAAAAGCAAAAAAATTAGGTATTAAAAAAATAGTCTTTGACCGCTCGGGTTATGCTTATAAAGGAATTATTAAAGAAATTGCAGAAAATTTACGTCACGGAGGGTTGAAATTCTAAACTAATTATTAGTATGATTAAAGAAACAGAAAAAAGAAAAACCGATACTAAAAACGAAGATTTAGAATCTAAAGATTTTGAAGAACAAGTTTTAGAAATTAGAAGAGTGACTAAAGTTACTGAAGGTGGTAAAAATTTACGTTTTAGAGCAGCACTTGTAGTTGGAAATCATGCTGGCAAGGTAGGTTTTGGTTTGGCCAAAGGTTTAGAAGTACCACAAGCTTTAGCAAAAGCCAAAAGACAAGCTATGAAAAATTTAATTGAGGTACCGATTATAGAAGAAACCATTCCTTTTGAGATCAAAATTAGATTTAAAAAGGCTGAATTATTTTTAAAACCTGCATCAGGAGGTACAGGTTTGATTGCCGGAAGACCGATTCGTCCATTGATAGAATTAGCAGGGATTCGCAATATTTTATCTAAAATTAGGGGGTCAAATGATAAAATTGTCAATTCCCAAGCAGTGATTTTAGCTTTTAAAAAATTGGCTCAATACTGGAAAAAAATGGATAGAAACAAAATTAGCGATTTTAAAAATAAAAAACTCCTGCCTCGCCGCTTGCCTGTCGGTAGACAGGCTAGGCAGGTGAAAAAATAGCTATGGAAATTTCTCTGCATAATTTATCTAGCCCCAAAAGAAAAACAAAAAAACGCCTCGGAAGAGGCGAATCTTCTGGTCTGGGTAAAAGTGCTGGCCGAGGCACCAAAGGTCAGAAAGCTAGAGGTAAAGATATGCCCAAGGGTTTTGAAGGCGGTCAAACTCCGCTGAAATGGCGTTTGCCTAAATTAAAAGGATTTAAAAGCAAAAGAAAAAAGAAGATACAGGTGGTTACCCTTTCTCAAATTGAAGCCAAATTTGAAGAGGGCGAGATAGTGAGCCCGAAAATATTGAAGGAGAAAGGCCTAATTGAGAAAAATATTTTTTTGGTGAAAATCATTGGTTCAAAAATCTCTAAGAAAATTAAAGTTAAAGATTGTTTACTGTCTAAAGGTGCACGTCAAGCTTTAAAAATTAAGTGACTTATTTTAAAATTAAATTGATTGTTTTTAGTCCACCAGTTGGTGGAGTTGAGATTTTATTTTTATGTGGCAGACAATAAAAAAAATTTTTAGCCACCCAGAATTACGAAATAAAATTTTTTATACAATTTTACTCTTGATCCTGGTTCGTTTTTTAGCCCATATTCCTTTACCCGGGATTGATTTGGGATTGTTGAAACAATTTTTTTCCCAGAACCAACTTTTTGGTTTATTAAATATGTTTTCTGGCGGTACCATTGAAAACTTTTCCATTGCCTTAATGGGAGTTAGTCCATACATCACTGCCTCAATTATTATGCAGCTTTTAACTATGGTTATCCCAGCGCTCGAATCTTTACAGCAAGAAGGTGAATATGGTCATAAGAAAATTAATCAATACACAAGAATTTTGGCTGTACCTATGGCTGTATTCCAATCATTTGGTATGATTTCCATTTTGCAAAGAGGATTCCAGGGTTTACAAATTCAGATTACAGGAATGGATTTAGTAATTGCAGTAATTGTAGTTACTGCTGGTACGATGTTGATGATGTGGTTGGGAGAATTGATCTCTGAGAATGGGATTGGTAATGGTATCTCTCTGATTATTACTTTAGGCATTATCGCAGGCATTCCTGGTATGATCAAAAACACTGCCTTAGTTCTTTTTAGCGGTGGAGTTTGGGATACAGCTAAAATCGTTAGTTTAATTATTTTTATAGCAGTAATTGTAGCCACCATTTTTGTCATCGTTTTCTTTAATGAAGCAGAACGAAGGATTCCTGTAACTTATGCTCGACAAGTACGAGGGAGAAGAATGGTTGGAGGGGTAGATACTTATTTACCTCTGCGTCCAGCTCAAGCTGGTGTTATTCCTATTATTTTTGCTCTCTCCATGTTGCTTTTCCCTTCTTCAGCTGCTCAGTTTTTAAAAACTGCAAATTCAGCAGTGATTGTTAATATCGCAGAAAAAATTAGCGCCTTTTTTTCTAACGATGTCTATTATGCTGTCATCTATTTTGTCTTAACCTTTATTTTCACCTTTTTCTATACGGGAATTATTTTTAATCCTCAAAGAATTGCTGAGAATTTACAAAAACACGGCGGGTATATATCTGGTGTCAGGCCTGGTCCGGAAACTAAAAATTATTTGTCTAAAATGATGTATCGTGTCTGTTCAGTTGGAGGGTTATTTTTAGCTGTGGTGGCAGTTCTGCCTTTTATATTAAGAAAGATGACTGGTTTAACTACGATTGCTATCGGCGGTACAGGTCTTTTAATTATGGTATCTGTAGTTTTGGAAACAACGGATCAATTTAAAGCCATGCTTTTAATGCGGCGCTATGAAGAATAAAACTACTTTGGCGAGACAAAAAATCAAAAGATTTAAAGACGAGATTCCTCTTATTGTTTTCTTGGGTGACCCTGGCTCAGGCAAGGGGACTCAATCCAATATTTTAAGAAACAAGTTTAATTTTTATCATATTTCTCCTGGGGATTTATTTAGAGAAGAAATGAAAAAAAATTCAAGAATGGGAAGAATTATTAAAAAAAACTATACGCATGGTATCCCGCAACCTAATGATTTGGTTAATCGTTTGGTATACGAAAGGTTAAAAAAGATATTTAGAGCTTCAAGACCCAGGGGTTTAATTTTAGATATGTTTCCTTTTAATAGCGGTCAAGCAGAAGCATTAGACGGATTTCAAAAAGAATTTCATCTCAAAGATCCAATAATTCTCTGGCTCGATATAAAAGATTCAGAAATAATTGATAGACTTTCAGACAGATTTGTATGTTCAAAATGCAAAACAAATTTTGGTAAAGATGAACTCAAAAACACCAAAACCTGTCCTAAATGTGGCCATAAATTACTTAAACGAGCTGATGATACGTCAGAAATAATTCAAAAAAGAGTAACTTGGTACAAAGAAGTAAAACAGGATTTAAAAAATTTTTATGGCAAAGATTTATGGTTTGAAATCAATGGTTCACCAGCTCCGGAAATAGTGGCAAAGGATATAGAACGAATAATCAAACCATTCATCAAATAGATTTTTATGGTTCTTAATTCTCAAGAAATTAAAACTCTTAGAAAAAACGGTAAAGTGCTTTCTCTCATCTTGGGGAAACTTTTAAAAATGGTCTATCAGAAAAAAACAGGGGATGAGATAGAATTTGAAGCGAATAAACTTATAAAATCAGCTGGTGGTTATCCTGCCTTTAAAGAAGTTAAAAATGAAAAAAATGAATTTTATCCAGCTAGTATTTGTTTATCTTTAAATGAAGAAGTGGTTCATGCTTTGCCATTTGACAAAGTTATTAGGTCAGGTGATGTAGTGAGCATTGATTTAGGCCTGCGTCTAGATAATTTGATCACCGATATGGCTTGGACAGTTTATCTTGACGGTAAAGATAAAAAAATTCTTAGAATGCTTGAAGCTAATAAGGAAGCTTTGTATAAAAGTTCTAAGATAAGCAAAGTTTTTAATTATACAAGTGATTTATCGAAAATAATTGAGGCAATAGCTCGAAAATATGGATTTTTTCCAGTTAAAGAACTAACTGGTCATGGAGTAGGGAAAACTCTTCATGAGAAACCGACAATTTTTAATTATGTTGTTGATGATAAAAAAGAACGCTTAATTTTAGGGATGGCTTTAGCTATTGAACCTATTTTTGCTTTAAAAGAATATAAACAATTGCGTTTCTCTAATAATTGGGCTATCATTGCTCCTGAAGGCAATGTTACCTCCCATTTTGAGTCTACAGTTTTAGTAACCAAAAAAGAGGGAGAAATCTTAACTCCTTCTCCTTGACAAGATAGTTTCCATCTGTTACAATCTTATAGTTTTTAAATGGTAAAAAAAGAAGAAAAACTGACTTTAGAAGGAAAAATTATTGAAGCCTTACCTGATACTACTTTTAGGGTAGAACTAGAAGGAGGACAAATAATTTTTGCTTATCTTTCGGGAAGATTACGTCAGCATCACATCAAAGTTTTGGTTGAAGACAAGGTGTTAGTAGAATTTTCGCCTTATGATTTAACTAAAGGAAGAATAACAAAAAGATTATGAAAGTGAGAGCCTCAGTTAAACCTATGTGTGCTAAATGTAAAATAGTCCGGCGTGCTAAGCGGGGCAAGGTTTTGAAATCTAAAAAGAAAACCTTAGTAGTGATTTGTGAAAATCCTAAACATAAGCAAAGACAGGGATGATAATAATTCAAAATGCAAATCTCAAAATGCAAATCTCAAAATGCAAAAAGTAACACATAATGAAAATAAAAACAAAATTCTGCAAGAATTTTTTTCCAAAATTTTTATTTTTGCATTTTGATTTTTGAATTAAAACTATTATGCGAATTGCTGGTAAAGATTTGCCAAAAGACAAAAATGTTGACATCGCTTTATCATATCTTTATGGAGTTGGTCGGCCTTTGGCCCTCAAAATTTTAGCTCACCTGAACATTAATCCTTTGACAAAAGTTAAAGACCTAACCGAAGAAGAACAATTAAAAATTAGAAAAGAAATAGAAAAAAGTTATAAGGTTGAATCAGATTTGCGCCTAGAAATTGATCGAAATTTACGTCGACTTAAAGATATCAGAAGTTATAGAGGGCTAAGGCATTTGAAAGGTTTGCCTGTTAGGGGTCAGCAGACCAGAACTAATGCGCGAACCAGAAAAGGCAAACGAATAACCGTCGGTAGCGGCCGGATTAAGACTCCTTCGCCCAAATAAAAAATTGAAAACTGAAAATTGATAATTGAAAATTAAATGATGCTATGGGTAAAATGAGAATTAAGCAGGAGATCGGAAGTGTTGAGGTAGGCAAGCCTCAGATTTTGAAAAAAGCTAAAAAAAGAGTTACTGAAGGAAACATTTTTATTCAATGTACTTTTAATAACACAATCATTACTTTTGCTGACAAAAAAGGTAACACAATTTTTTGGTCATCCTCTGGTCGTTCTGGTTTTAAGGGAGCAAAACAAGGTACTCCTTATGCCGCCTCAGTAGTCGCTAACGCTGTGGCTGAAGCAGCCAAAGAAGCAGGTCTTTCCAGAGTGTCTTTATATGTTAAGGGGGTTGGTCAAGGTAGAGATCAGGCTTTAAGGACTTTGGTAGCAGCTGGTTTTGAAGTAGAAGAGATCAAAGACATAACCCCACTTCCGCATAATGGACCAAGAGCTAAAAAATTACGTCGCGTTTAATCAAATAAAACCATGGCAGAAGAAAGCAAAACACAACTAGAATCAGCTCCTTCTGAAGAGATGATTGAGGAACCGAAGAAACACAAGGACAAAGTCGGTGCTGGTTTGAGATTCGTAAAATCTAAAGGAAATTGTCGTAAATGCCGCAGATTAGGGATAAAACTTTTTCTCAAAGGCGAGAAGTGTTTTTCTGCTAAATGCCCTTTGATTCGTAGATCTTACGCTCCTGGTCAACATGGTCAAAAACCGATCAAAATATCTGATTACAGTCGTCATTTACAAGAAAAACAGAAATTGAGCTTGATGTATGGTTTAAAGGATAGACAATTAAGGAATATTGTAAAAAAAGCAAGTCAAAGAAAAGAAAACACTGAAGAAGAAATCATTCAACTTTTAGAAAGAAGATTAGATAATATAATTTTTAAAACAGGTTGGGCGCTATCTCTAGCTCAGGCTAGAAAATTAGTTATCGCAGGTCATTTTTACCTTAATGCTAAAAGAATTAATCGCCCTGGATATTTAGTGAGAGTAGGCGATGTAATTTCTCTTTCTCCTCGAGCTAAGAATTTAAAATTATTTCAAGAGATTATTTTACCCCCGGCTAAAGATAAGAATTATCCGAACTGGCTAGAGAGAAAAGCCCAAGAAATAAAAATAGTTCGCTTCCCAAAAAAAGATGAGGTTCACATTAACATTGAATTTCCATTAGTCATTGAATTTTATAAAAAATAATAATAAACTAAATCTTCGGTAAGCTCAGATTATTCTGCGTTAATCGAAGAAAAACCCTGCCTGCCGGCAGGCAGGTAATAATTAATTATGGAAATTACTTTACCTAAAATTGTTCAGACAAAACAAACTAAAGAAGAAACAGTTTTCGAAATTGCTCCTTTAAGTCCAGGTTACGGAGTAACAGTAGCCAATTCTTTGCGTCGAGTGCTTTTAGAATCTTTGGCTGGAGCAGCTGTTGATAGGGTTAAAATCAAAGGCATTGATCATGAATTTTCTACTTTAGCCGGAGTGCGAGAAGACATACTAACTTTTCTTTTAAATTTAAAGAATTTGAGAGTGAAATTAGAGGAAGATGAGGCAGTTTTGAAACTCGAAGTCAAAGGCCCTAAAGAAGTAAAAGCTCGAGATATCAAAACTTCTTCTAATGTTGAAATTAAAAATCCAGATTTATATTTAGTATCTTTGGATAAATCAGGCTCCCTAGAAGCAACTATCTATATCAATCGAGGTATTGGTTATATTACCCAAGAAGAAAAAACTGAAGAAGAAAAGGCTAAAAGTGCTAGTAGAGAAATCGGTGTTATCCTTTTAGATAGTTTATATACCCCGGTTACCAAAGTGAATTTCAACATTGAAAATATTCGTGTAGGCCGTCGTACTGATTATGAAAAAGTGATACTTTCAGTTTCCACTGACGGTACAGTAGAGCCTAAAGACGCGATCAAACAAGCAGCTAAAATTCTGACTGATCATTTTGCAGTTTTAAGTGCGATCAAAAAACAAGAAAAGGTTTCAGTAGAAGTAGAACCTTCAAAAAAAGAAGAGAAAGGGGCAGAAAAAGAAGAAACAGAAATAAAAAAGAAACCCATTGCTTCTTTAAATCTTTCTACGCGTACGGGCAATGCTTTGCTTAATACTGGTATTAAAACAATTGGAGGATTGCTGAAGTTAAGCGAAGAAAAACTCCTGGATTTAGAAGGTTTAGGTAGCAAAGGTGTTAAAGAAATTCAAGGTAAACTTAAGAGATTAAAATTAATTGAATAGCGCGAATTAAAAATGTAAAGATAAAAACTAAAAATGCAGATTGGGAGAGTAGATAAAAAATTCCTTAATTTTAACTTTTTAATTTTTAATTTTTAATTTTCTTTATTTTATGCGTCATCAGAAGAAAAAATTAAAATTTTCTCGGCCTGCCAAAGAATCAAAACGATTAATTCGCAATCTTTTATCGAACATCATTCTCTATGAGAAAGTCAAAACCACAGAATCTAAAGCAAAAAAAGCCCGTCAGTATTTAGATCATCTAATTAATGTTGGCAAAAAAGGCGATCTTCAATCAATCCGCTATCTCAATAGGTTCTTTTATATTAAGGAACCCGTAAAAAAAATTGTTGAAGATTTATCAAAGCGATATGAAAAACGCCATTCTGGCTATTCTCGGATTATTCCTTTAGGTACACGCAGAGGAGATTCAGCGAAAATTGTTTTGTGGCAATTGGTGGAATTTGATAAGAAACCTGTTAGCAAAGGAAAAGAAAAAGAGAAAACTACAAAACCTAAAATTGTCACTCGAGTAAAATCCAAATAAATTTTGTTATGATTAAAATTAAAGAAGAAACAAAACATCAATCGACAAAAGAAATAAAAAGGAATTGGTATTTATTGGATGCTTCTCGTTTCCGTTTGGGCAGATTAGCAGCGATTGCTGCTACACTTTTGATAGGCAAACATAAACCAGAATTTTCTTATCATTTAGATTTAGGTGATTCTGTGGCAATTATCAATGCTAAAAAAATAAAAGTTTCAGGTCGTAAAAAAGATGAAAAAATCTATTATCGTCATACTGGATATGTGGGTCATTCGAAAAGAGAAACTCTAGGTGAAATGTTAGAACGCAAACCAAAGGAGGTAATATTTAAAGCAATTAAGAATATGTTACCCAAAAATAGGTTGCAAAATCAGAGATTGAAAAGATTAAGGATATTTATTGAAGAAGAAACTGATTTAAAAGTTAATTTTAAAGAATACAAAACTGAAAAATAATAAATATTTTTATTAAAATAGTAAATTTTTTAAATAAAAAATAAATTTAGCCATGAAGGCAATAATTTCTAAAACAAAGTATGTCGAAGCTATTGGTCGCAGGAAAGAGGCTGTGGCTAGAGTGAGATTAACTAAAGGCGATGGCAGACTTTTAATTAATAATCAAAAATTAGAAAATTATTTCGGTGATATTTTAGGAATAGAAGATTTAATTTTAGCTCCCTTGATTTTGACTAAATCAGAAAAAGAATTTGATATTTCCGCCCAAGTTAGGGGTGGTGGCAAAAAAGCCCAAGCTGAAGCCGCAAGATTAGGCATTGCTCGTGCTTTATTAAAAATCGACGAATCTCTTAAACCAACTTTAAGAAAAGCTGGATTTTTAACCAGAGATCCAAGACAAAAAGAACGCAAAAAATTTGGTCTTAAAGGTGCTCGTCGCGCTCCCCAGTGGTCTAAACGATAAATAGATCTAAATTACATTATTTTTAGTTGACTTTATTATTTTTTATCTTAAAATAATAATTATCCAAAAAATAGCACAAAGGGAGGTGTGAACCTTGAAAGTCAAAGGAGGAATGAACTTCAAGGGGCATCGCGTTCTTCACTTAAGAGACTTGACTCCTGACCACGTAGATCATCTGGAGCGAGAACTTCTTAGGCATAAGCCAACTGTATTGTTGATCAATAGCGGAGGTGGCGATATTTTATTGGGTCATCGTCTATGCGCTGCTATTTCAAATCATAGAAAAGTAATAGCTATTGTCACTGGTGTTTGTAGTTCAATGGCTTTACCTGTTTTGCTAAGTTGTTCCGAGAGATATGTTTTAAGAGGCGCTCGTTTTCATCTCCATTCAGTCAGTTGTAAGAAGAAAATCAAATATCTGGATTTTGAAAGGAAGAGAAGAGCAGCAAGGAAACGCCGGATGTGGCTTGCTCAACAGAAGGCTTTTGAGAACTCAATAGCCCAGAAGACAAGTTTGTCTCCCAAGAAGGTAAGACGATATTGTCGTCGTCGTAAAGCCCTATCTGCCAAAAAGGCTTTAGCTTGTGGAATCATTGATGCGATTTGTGGTTTGGTTCTAAGCATTTGATAAGTCACCCGCAATAAAATCTAGGCGGATCAATACGTTGATTCGCTTTTGTTTTTGTAGTATTTAAAAATAGATCAGCGGCGCTTTTGCGCCGCTTAAAAGTTAGATTGGGTATTATTCTGTGCCCAAGATTTCTTGATTACTTCTTTTATTTTTATGATTCATGGCTAGGAAAGGCCAAAGTTTTTAAAGCATGAATATGGCTTTTAGACCTTTCCACAACAAAACCAGTCCCAGGAGCCAAATGAATAAGATCAATGGTTCCCTTGGATTGCTCCATGAAAGACCAACTAGAGTGAGATAAAGAGAACTAGGAAAGAATAGTAAAGCACCGATAAATGATAGAGTTACATTACTAATAAATGGCCATTCAATATTCCTTGTTGTTATAGGAGCCATTTCCGTTTTTTTTGTCAGACCGCTTCTTTTTAGTAGTTGTATAATTCGGGGTAACTTTTTACGGGCTTCTCGAAGAGAATTGAAATCATAGGGAATATTTTGGATGAAGACTCGGATTGTTTCTGTTGCAGTTTCGCCCTGCTCGATCGGCCTGATTATTATGATTGTGTCTGCTTCAGTGGTCGAACTTCTAAGGAATGCCTTGAGATTGTCACCTAATTCCTGGTTCGTGGTAATGATGTATAAGATCAAATGCGGATAGAGAAAACGTGGGTCGGTAGTAGTTGACATTGGCATTGTTGTGCCTCCTTGTTGGCAATGTCCAAGGCCATTTCAAAGATAACAGAAAAATTAGTTCAAAGCAATGAAAAGGATAAAAGAACAGAAACCAAAGCTAAGAAATATTTATTCTACTTGATTGTTATTACTATCATACTAGCTAGTATGATAGTGACATATCAAAAATAGAAAAATAGAATATTTAAGACACAACAGCGTTGCTTTGCTTTAAAACTCGTTTAGAAAAGTATTTGTTTTAAATTTTTCTTATTCTGATTCTGACTGAGAAATTATTTGTTGATAAGCTTTGACTGGATCAGAGCCGTCAATTTCTTCTGAAACTTTGATTGCCGCTTCTTGTTTTGGCGGCAATTTGTTAGAGCTAATTTCAAATTCATACCGCGTGAAAAATATCCTTTCAGTGCCTAAAGAAAGTGCCTTTTTGGTACTGGAGAAAGTTTGACTGGCATTAGCGTCAGGATTGCTCGAGACCATTGCTTCAGCTTCAGTTACCCAAATGGGTTTTTCCAGCTTATATTTTAAAAGTAGTTTTTTGTAAGGTTCAACATTAAAGCTTTGAAAAGAATCATTGGAAATGCAGTGGACATTACCGATATCAAAAGCAGATTGAGCTTGAGGATTGCTAAAAACAGTTTTGTAAAAATTTAGGAATCTGTCGCTACCGCCAGCAGCGCCAGCAATTAAAATTTTTGCTTCAGAATCTGCTTCACGAATTGCTTGTGAAGTTTTAATCAATAATTGAGTATAGGCTGCGGCTCCTTCTTTATAAAAATCTAAAGTGTCATTTCCTTCTAGATCAGGTTCATTCATTATTTCCCAATATTTGATAGGAATTTTTAAATCAGGCATATCTCCTATTCCATCACCGTCGTATCTTTCGACTACAGCCTTGACCCAGCTTAAATATAAATTCCAGTCAGAAGGATTGCAGCGATAGAGTGGCAAATATGAATCTCGCCCTTTTTTATTGTTTTGTGGCAAATTCTCGTCAGAGCTAGAAACTTGACATTTTGACCAGTTCGTTTTTGTTTTTTGATCCCAATCAGCAAATGGCCAGATAGTAGCTAAAATTGCTAAATCTTTTTCTTGATATTTCGAAACCAAAGCATCAGTTTTTGAAAAATCAATGTCACTTGTTTTAGATTTTTGCATGCTATCCCATAAGAATGGACTGTCGGGTCTAACCCAACCTGCACCTACAGATTTAATAAAATCAGTGTCTTTTTCCCCGCCTGATAGAAATCCAAATTTGTTGGCTAAAAGATTGTCAGGAATTGAAACTTTCTTGCTTAAAGAAACTGTTTCAGATTTTTGGGTTTTAAAGAATTTTTTATAGATTAAATATCCTGCTTCAGTCAAAACACCTAAAATAAGTAAAATTAAAACAATTTTAACTGATGTCTTCATTTTCTTTTTTTATTTTATTATAGCATAATTTTATAGTAATATTTCTGAATCTAAGTTTATCTTGACACAATATGCTTTAATATTATAATAGATAGCGCTTCGTACCTTGTCTCAATGGAGGTGATAGAGATGAGAAAGGTCTTTCTGCTCTGTGTCTTTTTCCTGGCTGCTGTAGTTCAAGCTGAACCAGTCAAGCCAATCACAATCCAGTATATCTACATCAATATTTCCTGTCAGATCCTTGATGCCTATTGGTGGGATGACAATGGACGATTACACCATCGTTGGTTTCGGATTTCTGGTGCCAGGGGCATTAATGTCAATGGCACTCAAGAGCCAAAAGAAATCCACAATCATTTGGGACTGTTTCGCGTCGAAGAGAAAGATGAAGATCATTGGTCTCAAGCTTTTGACTCACCTATGCATTTTGCTATGTTTTTTCACCAAGGGCATGCCATTCATGCCACAACTAGAGACAACTATCGTTATCTAGGCCAACCAGCATCCCATGGCTGTATTCGCATGAAGCGCGAAGACGCCCAGTGGCTTTTTCAGCACACACCTTTAGGAACACCAGTATTCATCTATCATTCTGTGTCTTTTTGACTAAGCTAGCAGTTCTCGCTAGCTTTTGTTTTTTGCTATAATAAAAATATCTATTTATGTGCCGTAAAATTGCTGCCATTTTTTTGATAATCATTTTTGTTCCTTTGACACTATTAGTAGTTTATCTGTGGAGTGCTAAACTTACTCTCTTAAACAAAAATTATTATTTGCGTCAATTAGATAAGATCAATTTTTACGAAAAAATTATGGATGTTGGTCCCAAATTTTTGGTTAAGAGCTTGGCTGAGAAAGGTGGAGAAGTTAAATTGACTACTAAAGAAGCAGAAGAAATCTTCAGAAAAATCTTTTCCCAAAGTTGGCTAGAAGATAATTACAAATTAGTTATTAATCAATTCTTTAATTCTTTGAATGGCGAGACGGGAATTCAAGAAGCAAAAATTGACCTCAAAGAATTAAAAAAAGGTTTAAATGATGCTTTACCCGTTCTGCTGGAAGCTCAAATTACTTCTTTGCCGATTTGCGGAGAGGGTGAACAGTATAATAAAGAAGAATTAAATTGCCGACCCCAAGGGAAAAGCAGTGAAGATTTGATAGCTGAAGCAATGAGTAATCAAGAAATCCAAAATTTCACTAAAGATATTCCTGATACCTATGATTTAGGTGATTATTTTGCTAAGAATATGAAACAGATAGGGTCGATTGCGAGTGGATTAAATATTTTTTATTTATTACTTTATATCTTGACTGGCTTTTGTCTTTTATTGCTTTTGATTGTTGGTCTTTTAATTTTTAAACCTGCCTATCTAGTCTTGCGTTATTTAGGCGTAGCTCTGTTAATACCTGGCATTTTACTCCTTTCTTCTCTTCTTTTTAATATTTGGATACCTTTAATTTTAAATAGTGTTCATCTTAATTTAACAGGAGAATTGTCACCATTAATTAATAGTTTGCTTTTTTCTCTTATTGGTGGGTATTTTTGGATGGTGACTTATTTTGCTCTTGGTTTTATTGTGATAGCTACTACCTTACTGGTTTTGGCAAAAATTTACAAACCAAAAACTGTTCAAATCCCAGTTAAATAATTATTTTATATTTTTGGTTTTTAATTTTTAGTTTTATTTTATGTCTCGAAGAATGGATAAAATTGATTCTATCTTGCACTCGCAAATCAGCCAGTTTTTAGAAGAAAAAAGAGATTTTTTTAGCCCTTATTTATTAACAGTGAAAGAGGTAAAAACAGCTAGTGATCTAAAAAATGCGATGGTTTGGATTTCTATTTTGGGCGGAGAAGAAAATGAGGATTTAATTTTGGAAAAATTGGAAAAAATTCGTCGAGAGTTGCAGAGTTTCATAGGCAGAAAAATCACTTTTAAATTTAATCCAGTGATTTTATTCAAAATTGATCATTCTGGTGAGTCAGTTCAAAAAATAGAAGAAGTTTTGAAGAACATAAACCGTAAGAAATAATTGTACCGAAAAATTGCACCCCGCGGGTGCAATTTGGTGGTTTATCATTTCTATGGCTTTAAGAGCTTCTTTGCAGACAGATTGCTCCATATTTCTTTCCATCTCATAGCGCACGATCTAGCGAGATCATTTTTCGTCCTCCTTTTCTCAAAGTTCAATCCTCACCTCAATGTATTCTTAAAAACAAAAAAATGCAAGCCAATCGAAGAAATTAGTATTTTCTAAAGGTCTGATAAGTTGTAAAATAGAACTAATGACTAAAAGGGCATTTATTTTGCTTTTAGTTTTATTGATTGTTTCTTTATTGATTCTTCTTTTAATTTTTCTTAGAGTTGATCCTTATTCTTTATCAGAGAAAGAACTTTTGTTTGTGCTTTTTTGGTGTTTTTCTTTTCTTTTTGCCCTTTCTGCGATTTTTGAAACTTTTTTCTATCGTTCATTTTTGCGAAGAGAATTTGCTTTGAAATTGATTTTGCGCCGAGCTTTTTTTATCTCACTTTATTTAAGTTTTCTTTTAGCTTTGCAAATTTTCCGCGCCTTTAGTATATTAGGAGCAGTCCTTTTAGGAGCATTCTTTATTCTTTTAGATTTTTATTTTAAGAGTTAAAAATTGAAAACTGAAAATTGCTAATTGAAAATTATCTATGGTTGGTTCTTATCATCCTTTTACTTTACTTTTACGAAAAGCGAGTCAGATTTTTGAAGATTTAGGTTTTGAGATAGTTGAAGGTAACGAAGTGACAAATGAGTGGTATAATTTTGATTCTTTAAGAATTCCCAAATGGCATCCAGCTCGTGATGTCCAGGATACTTTTTATACTAAAGATGGAAAAGTTTTGCGCACCCATACTTCAGCTATGCAAGTGAAATCGATGGAGACTAGAAAACCGCCGGTTCGCATCATTGTACCTGGCCGCTGTTTTCGTAATGAAGCTACTGATGCTTCTCACGAAGCTAACTTTTATCAATTAGAAGGTTTTGCCATTGATAAAAATATTCAAATGAAGCATTTAATTGGGACACTTAAAGATTTCACCCAAAGATTATTTGGCGAACATGTTGAGTGTCGATTTTCTCCAGCTTATTTTCCTTTTGTTGAACCAGGTATGGAAATGGCTATTAGTTATAGTAAAGGTAAAGACAAAAAATGGTTAGAAATTTTGGGTGCGGGCATGATTCATCCAGAGGTACTGAAAAATATGAAAGTTGATCCTGAAAATTATTCAGGTTTTGCTTTTGGCATGGGGCTTGATCGATTAGCAAAACTCATTTTTAAGTTAGATGATATTCGTTTAAATTTTAGAGGCGATTTGCGATTTTTAAAACAATTTTCAGGTCAAAAGCCTGATCCCGCTTGCGGCAGGAAAAAATCCTAATTATTGATATGGAAATTTCATTGTCTTGGTTGAAAGAATTGGCGAGAATTGGCAAAACCACAGAAGAAGTGCAAAATATTTTAGTTGATTTAGGCATTGAGACAGAAATTAAAACTAAAGACATTCTAGAAATAGAAATTAACCCAAATCGCGGAGATTGTTTATCAATTTTAGGAATTGCTCGAGAGCTGTCAGCTAAATTAGGAAAACCGATAAGCCTACCCAAAACCCAAATAAAAGAATCAGATCTTGGTTTGAAATTAGATTTAAACATATCCAAAGATGCTCAAAAATTGATTCCTCGTTTTACGTATAGAATTATTAAAGGTATAAAAATTGGACCCTCGCCGAAGGAAATTGTCGAGAAATTAGAATCTTATGGATTTAGAAGTTTGAACAATGTGGTTGACATCACGAATTTAGTAATGATTGAATTGGGGCAACCTTTGCATGCTTTTGACTGGAAAAAAATAGGTGGTAAATTAGCTTTGCGGCTGGCTAAAAAAGGAGAAAAGGTTTTAACATTAGATGGTAAAGAAAGAAACCTACCCGAAGGTGCTTTAATTGCAGAAGATGATACTGGCAAAATAACTGATTTGGCTGGCATCATGGGTGGATTTTATAGTGAGGTTGATGAAAAGACAGAGACCATTGTTTTGCAAGCAGCGATTTTTGATCCGATTTCCATCAGAAAAACTTCAAAATTTTTAAATCACACCACTGATGCTTCTTATCGCTATGAACGAGGAGTAGATTTTGCCATGACCAAAAAAGCACTTGATCGAGCAACTGACTTAATTCTTAAAATAGCAGGCGGAGAAGCGGGCTTGCCCACCGAAGCCCTGCCTCGCCGTCAGGCAGGCTTGGCGAAGGCGGGGAAAGTAGAAGATCTCAAATTCAAGCCACTTGAGAAAAGAATAATTGCTTTAGATCCAGAGAAATTAAATTATTTATTAGGTAATAATTTTTCAAAAGAAGAGATGAAAGAAGCTTTAGAAAAATTTGGTTTTAAAGTTTTAGAAAATGAAATATTAAAAATTACTGTCCCCAGTTTCAGATTATATGATATTTATTTTTGGCAGGATTTAGCTGAAGAAGTCTTACGATTCAAGGGTTATTCTAGTTTACCATCAGAAAATCTTACTCCGCAAAAATCTTTACTTAATTTGAATTTTAAATTTAAGGAAAATTTAAAAGACATTTTGATTGATCTTGGATTTTCAGAAACTTTAAGTTATTCCTTTATTTCAGATAAAGATTTAAGAACATTTAACCTGAATAAGAAAGATTTATTAAAAATTAAAAATCCTTTATCTAAAGAATTTGCATTTTTTAGACCTAATTTAGAGATTAATCTTTTAAAACAAGTGGCTAAAAACCCATGGTTTAAAAATATAAACTTTTTTGAAATCGGCGATATTTATTTTAGAGGTGAAGAAAAAGAAAAAATTATTATTTTGTCAACATCTAGATCTCAACTAGAAAAGAATTTAGAGAAACTTAAAAAATGGGGTTTTGATTCAGAAATAAATCAAGTGTCGCAAAAAATCCTCGACCAATTAAAAATCAAAAAAGAGGTTTATTTTTTAGAGATGGATTTGGTTTATCCTGAGAGTGGCGATTTTAAATTTAAAGACTTAAAAATTCAATCTTGTAAAATTCCTTCTAGTTTTCCTCCAGCTCAAATTGACTTGGCTTTTGTGGTTGATCAAGAGTTAGATTCGAAAATAATAGAAGAAGAAATTCTAAAAAATCCTCAAGCGATCTTGACAGAACTTTTTGATGAATTCAAATCTTCAAAATTTGGTAAAAATAAAAAAAATATCGCCTATCATTTATGGATTGAGGATAAAAATAAAGCATTAAGCGAGAATGATATCGAAAATATTTCCCAAGATATTGTTAAAAATATAGAGGATAAATTTCAAGCGAAATTGAGAACTTTTTAAACAAAACCAAGACTGATTTAGCCTTGGTATAGATTTGGATTCTATGGAGAAAGTGGAATATTAACGCAGAGACCATCGTAACTGACTATCAGATAGGATAACTTATTTAGCATTCTTTCGGCCCAGACCCAGGTAGTAACGAAATAACCGAGTCGGCCATATCCACCAGCTAGCACAAAGCTAGCTAGATAGGTAGCGTCAATAACGAGATAAGCTTTGCGACCAGATTGAGTGATGAGTGGCAAGATACTACTCTCGAAATAGGAACGCCACCTTCCAGCGATGTCTTTGATCTCATCAGGATCAAGGTATGTGGCGCTAGGTAATTCCTGAGGAGTAAAATGAGGATATGTATAGATATCTAGAGCCAGAGCCTCGGATTTTATCATCACTTCTCTTTCGATCTCACCGATAGTTTCCCTTTGGGTCGGTGTTTGATCATTGGCAATAATAAGGAGAATTGCTGGTGGTTCATTGACTCGAAGCTGCTCAGCGAGGAGTGCTGGTAGGTCATTGGAAACTGTATCACGTTGTTCTGCCACAACCATTTCCCATCCCTCCTTCTCCGCCATCCGCCAGCCGGCGGAGCGGATCCAGATGTTAAGGTTCACCCTGTCAATAGCCGCCTTTGGCGGCTCCTCGCCTGCCTCGCCGGTAGGCAGGCAAAGCGAGGATTTGACGGGGGTGCGTTTTCCTTTTCTATCTTAGACAAAAATTGACTAATTGTAAAGAAAAAATAACTTTGTTAAAATTAAGATATGAAGCAATTTTTTTGTGCTGATAGTAAAAATGTTATTGGTCAAGAAATCGAGCTTTTCGGTTGGGTGAATTCTCGACGCGATCATGGCAAAATTATCTTTTTTGATTTACGAGACAGGTCTGGTTTAGTTCAATTGGTAGTTTCCCCCGATTCTGCAGCTTATAACGTTGCCCAAAAATTAGGTTTAGAGTTTGTGATTCGCATTAAAGGTAAGGTCAACAAGCGACCTAAAAATATGGTTAACCTGAAACTGGAAACTGGAAAAGTTGAAATTATAGTTTCTGAATTAGAAGTTTTATCAGAGGCTTTACCGCCAGTTTTTTCAGTCGCCAGCAATACTCGAAAGATTAAAGAAGAAAGAAGACTCAAATATCGTTATTTAGATTTGCGATCAGAACGAATGAGGACTAATTTAGCTAAACGGGAAGAATTACAATCAGCCTTCAGACATTTTTTGAAAAAGCATCATTTTTCTGAAATTGAAACTCCCTATTTAACTAAAGGTACCCCAGAAGGAGCTAGAGAGTATGTAATTCCATCGCGGATTTATCAAGGTAATTTTTATGTTTTGCCTCAGTCGCCCCAACAATTTAAACAGCTCTTAATGGTGGCAGGAATTGAGCGTTATTTTCAGTTTGCTCGCTGTTTTCGTGATGAAGACCCCAGGGGCGATCGTCAGCCAGAATTTACCCAATTAGATATTGAAATGAGTTTTATTAAAGAAGAAACTTTGCTTTCTTTAATGGAAGAAATGATGATTGAAGTAATGTCAAAAGTATATCCTAAGAAAAAAATCGCTAAAATTCCTTTCCCTCGTTTTAGTTTTGAAGAAGTGATGGAGAAATTTGGCACTGACAAACCGGATTTAAGAAAAGATAAAGAAAATCCAGACGAGCTATCTTTTGCTTGGATTGTAGATATGCCTTTACTTGAGTGGTCTGAAACAGAGAAAAAATTAGTTTCTACTCATCATCCTTTCACTGCTCCTAAAACAGAAGATGTTGGGAAGCTTTCCAAAGCTCCTGAAAAGGTTAAAGCCCAAGCTTATGATTTAGTATTGAATGGTCAAGAAGTCGCTGGCGGTTCAATCAGAATCCATCAACAAAATTTACAGAAAAAAATTTTTAAGATTCTAGGTCTCAAGGAATCAGAGATTAAACAAAAATTCGGTCATATCTTGGAAGCCTTTTCTTATGGCGTGCCGCCTCATGGCGGAATTGCCTTTGGTTTTGATCGGTTATTGATGATTCTGCAAAATGAGAAAAGTATTCGCGAAGTTATTCCATTCCCTAAGACTGGTGATGCCAGAGATTTATTGATGGATGCACCCTCTAAAATTTCAGATGAGCAATTAAAAGAGTTGGGGATAAGATTTAAATAAGTTCTATTTTTTAAAAAATATCGAGGGCCTAGGGGCTTCTTGCGAGGCAGCCCCTAAGGCTCTCGAGCTCCCTCACCCTGCACGCTTTCAAAGGAAGTAATTTTTATAAACAGATGCCGCTGGCTTAGCAGCGGCATTATCAATGGGAAGCATAAATTCCCATGCTAGTAGTGTAGCTTAAAGAGAAGCCGTCAAATCTTGCTTCAAGCTCAATATTGCGTCTGCGCAGATATATCCCCCAATCAGTTTGTAATCCTCTATCCGAGCGATAATCTAAAAATCCGGTAAGAGCTACGCTTGAGTTTTGATGTTTCACAAGATACAATCTTAGGTCTTCCAATCTTGCCCGATAGGACCACTTTTCGCCATGATGAGTTTGAGCCAGTGGATAATAAAGCTTAAGGGTTCCCCAGTCGAATTCTCCTCGAGTCAGAAAGAAGGCTCGTCCCTCAGCTCCGTACCTATGATTTTGATTTGGCCAAAACCAGTCTTCTTGATCCATCTCAAAAGCAAAACCAAAACGCCATGGCTCATGATAGTTAGAACTGAATCTTGATGGAGAGACAGTTACTTCTCCAAAACTCTGGGATTTCAGTTCGCTTGGCCGCATCCCACATTCTAGAAAATAGAAAGGATTACGGAGTCTAAATAGCCCTTCATTTCTTCCTTCTTCTTGCCTCAAACAAAGAGTGATGTCAGGTACAAGATATGGGTTTTCTTCAGTCAAGCCTACTGATGGCAGCACTATCAGGATTAGAGCAATCTTGAGCTTGATCATCTCATCACCTCCTTTGCTAGTTGTGAAAGAGCGCTAACCAAGTTATAACAGATTTTCTAAATCAAGCCAAATATTGTAAAATTATTAAGCAATCGCTATGAGTATAATTTTGGGATTTCTTTTACTTTTGAGTGATCTTTTTCATTTGTCCGATTTTAGAACTAATTTAGAAACAAAAATTTACAGTAATTTCTCCAGCCAAAAAATTACCAGCAAAAATTTAGAGATTAAAACATTCCCTTTAGTGAATGAAAAAATAAAGTTTAATTTCCGACCAAAAAATGCTTTAGTTGTTGATTTAAGCACTGATTATGTTGTTTGGGAAAAAAATAAAGACCAAAAAGTCCCCATTGCCTCGACAACCAAAATTATGACTGCTTTAGTTTTAGCTAAAAATAACAAACTAGACGAAATTGTAACTATACCTAAAAAAGCAACTGAAGTGGATGGTAGTAAAATTCCTCTTCAAGTGGGGGCGAAATTTAAAGTGAGAGATTTGATTAAAGCAATGTTAATTCAATCTGCTAATGATGCAGCTCTAGCTTTAGAGATTAATTATCCCAAAACTTCGTTAGATTTTAATTTAGTGGGTGAGATGAACGGCGTTGCCGAAGAATTAGGCCTAAATTATACTTTTTTTGAGGATAGCATTGGTTTAAGTGGTAAAAATGTTTCCACTGCCTGGGAATTATATTTAATATCAAAGGAATTTTTAAAATATGATTTTCTGGCTGGAGTTGTCCAAACTCCCGAAACGCAAATTTGTGACCTGTCAAAGAAATATTGTTACACTTTGTGGACAACCAATCGCTTACTTTATGAAGAATTTAGAGGAATCAAAACTGGTTATACTGAAGAGGCAGGAAATTGTTTAGTGGCATTAAAAGATATCAATGGCAAATATCCTACAGTTATTATTGTTTTGGGCGCAGAAGACGGCCACATTCGTTTTGAAGACGTAGAGTTATCTAGTCAATGGCTTGAGCAATATGCCGTATATTGAAATTTCTATATTTTAATTTGCGGTTAGGAAATAATTTTTAAATATTTGGCTTGATTTAGAACTAATTATTAGATAAAATAGCAGCGACTCTCATGGAGGTGATAGCAGTGAGGCCTTCCTCGTGGCTCATTGTGCTAGTGACAATAGCCATCTTTGTTGGGGCTGAATACCATGTGTACCTTTACCTTCTTGATCAGCTCGATCAGGCTAAGGAGCAGAAGCTGACCATATCTTGGTCTCCAGCTGGTCTAGTTGTTTCTTCTCGATCTCCTCATCTTCTTAGGGCGAAGAGTGTTTCTTCCCTCACAGAGCTTGAGTCAGGTGATACGATCATCCTTAGGCCATCAAGTCCTTGGGGACCAAGCTTTGGTCAAGTGATCAAAGTCGATCCCCAAAAGGGGGTCTACATCAAAGCAAGAAGGGGGAGGACCTGGATAGACCTTTCAGATATCAGCGGAAAGGTATATGATTCCCCTTTGCCCTAGCGACAAAGACATTCTAAGTCAAATGGTGGCATATTTGCCACCATTATCTTTTTAGAAAATCAAAAAATTCTCAAATACGATAAAATTCCAAAAATAATTAAATCTTCTTATTTAGAAGCTGAAACAGCCCACCAAATTAATGCAATGGCCACAACAGCGATCACTACCCACCAATACCAGGCCATAAAATATATCTTTAGTTTTTAAACTTTCTTCTATTATATCACTATTTTTTCTTTTGTGACTTTTTAAGCTGTGGAAAGATTTTTTGCTGTTTATTCAAACTGTAAAAAGCCAAAAACCCCAACGGTATGGCTAACCAAAGAGAGATGAAACGATAACTAAAAACACCTAAAGTAATAGCGGGGGCATTGAGAGAAAAACTGCGCAAAATTAAAATCAAAGAGGCTTCGAAAACGCCGATACCAGCTGGAAGAAAACTAATAAGAGCAACAATATTGGCAATGCTATAAGCGAAAAATATCGAATCAAAACCAAGCTTTACCCCTAAGCCTATGAGAGAAAAATAAAGAATGCCACAATCAGTGAGCCAATAAAAAGCTGAAGATAAAATCAAAGATAAGAGAAGCCTTTTTTTTCTGACTAATATTTTGAAATCCCGATAGAGCAGGGTGGACATTTTATCAAAATAAGCTTCAGGATCTTTTTGGGAATTATCTTTAATAAAATTAAAAGTTTTCTTCAATGATTTAAGAATTTTTTTAGCTATGGATTTAAATAAGGGCGGAATGGAAAGAAAATAGAAAAAAATAATTATACCGATAATTAAAAGCAGTAAGATGATGATAAAGGCGGCGGTGGTAAGAGAATTAAGTGCCGGCCGAGTTTTAAGGAAAGCTAAAGCAATAAGAAAAATGATAAAAAAAGCCAAATAATCAGAGGCCAAGCGGGTTAAAAAGAGAGCTAAAGCCGAAGAGGTCTTTACTCCTCGTCTACGTAAAAGATGAAAATTTAAAGCACTTTCACCAAAATTACCCATTGGTAAAAAATGAACTGCAAAGACTCCCAAAGCACCAAATTTCATCAGTTCCCTTAGCTGAAATCGATAATTTAAAGCCTTAAGTAAAATTTTTAATTTTAAACCTAAAGCAAGATAGCTTAAAAACCAAGCTCCTAGGGCTAGACCTAAATAAAGAGGTTTAATTTCCAGAAGAAATTTTGCGTCTTTAAAATCAGTTAATTTAGTAATGATAGTATAAAAAACAGCAGCTAAAATTAAAAAAATTAACAAGGAACGAAAAAGTTTATTTGTTTTCATTTCTTTTTTCTAATTTATGGAGAGCATTACGGGCAGCTTCTTCTTCAGCGCCTTGTTTAGAGAATCCAGATCCAGAACCCAAGACTTTATCTTCCAATAGAACCTCAACAGTAAAATTTTTATTGTGATCTGGGCCTTCTTCTTTTGCTACTTCATATTTAGGTAAGGTCTGCCATTTTTCTTGAATTACTTCCTGCAGATAAGTTTTAGGATCAATATATTTTTTATTTTTTATGATGTCTTTTAAATAAGGTAGGAGATAGATTTTAAAAATTTGACCAGCTTTTTCTAGTCCTTGGTCAAGGTAAACCGCACCCAAAAAGGCTTCAAAAATATCAGCCAAAATTCCTTCTTTTTCTCTACCGCCAGTAAGTTCTTCTCCCTTAGAAAGAAGTAAAAACTGTCCCAGCCTCATTTTTTGAGAAACCGAAGCTAACGTTGGAGTTTTTACTGCCGCTGCTCGGATGGCCGATAATTCACCTTCTTTTCGAAAGACTTTTTTATATAAATAATCAGTCATCAGAAGTTCAAGTACAGCATCACCTAAAAATTCTAATTTTTCGTTTGATTCTGAACTCGCAGTTTTTTCATTCAGAGCTGAACGATGGACAAAAGCATTTTCAAAAATCGCAATATCGTTAGGTTTAACATCTAATTTTTTTAGAAAGGTTTCTAGCTCTTTTGACATAAGTTTTGGGTTTATCCGGTTAAATGCCTTTGGCAATCCAGCCGTAAAGTTTATAGCTGGATTATTTAATTGGGTTTACCCGGTTAAATCTTCGCAGGCGAGGAGCCCGAAAGCTATTTAACTGGGTGAATTTTATTGCCTTATTAATTATTGGGTTAAGATTTTTAAAAGGATTATTTTTTAAAATTTCATTGATTGAGAGCCACAAGGCATCTTTAATTTCAGTGTTCTGTGGCTTGATTCTTTGATCCTTGGTTTTAAAAAGAAAATAAATTATTTTTTTAAAGATTAATTTACCTTGGAATTGATAAAGAAATTTTACCTCACCTAATTTTTCTACTAATTCTAAATTTTTAATACCTGTTTCTTCTTTTACTTCTCGAACGGCAGCATTGATAACTTTTTCTTTTGCTTCCACTAAGCCCTTGGGGAAAGTGATTCTATTTTTTTGATCACGTACCACTAAAATTTTACCACTTTTTAAATTTATTACCAAACCTCCGGCTGATAGCTCAAATTTAACCTTCCTTCGTCCCGATGGATATCGGGACTTCGGCGGGTAAACTTTATTTTTTGTCATTTTCTTTTTCATATCTTGGACTTTGACGATAAATAGTACCTAAAACGCCATTGACAAAGCGATGAGAATTTTCATTGCCAAATTGTTTAGCAATTTCTACTGCTTCATCAATGGCGACTTTCGGCGGCACTTCTTCAATATACAAAATTTCAGTGATAGATAGACGTAAAACGGCTAAATCTATGGGGTTAATCTTGTTTAGAGGCCATTCTGGTGCAGCGATCACAATAATTTTATCAATATTTTTCTTGTTTTTTTCATATTGGTTAATAATTTTTTCAGTTAAATCAAAGTC
>Ga0172366_10000457_pt1 | contig 29290 bp, 35 predicted proteins | sample LakKivSesite69cm_FD_114533 | JGI IMG/M metagenome (GOLD analysis project Ga0172366, IMG submission 114533) | Sediment microbial communities from Lake Kivu, Rwanda - Sediment site 69cm | ecosystem: Environmental > Aquatic > Freshwater > Lake > Sediment | place: Rwanda: Western Province, Lake...
CCACAAAGGATTCGTAGACTACTGGAATTACGAAAGGCCACATCAAGGAATAAGATACTTATATCCAGCCGACATATACTTCAAAGACCAGAATAAAGGGACAGATGTCAGTAGCTAGAACATCGAGACAGTTTGAGGACAAAGTTCAAGTATATGAAACCTGCAAAAATGCGTGAGAAACAAGGTGTCAATATGGAGTTTGAGTTCACGAAAGAACAGTTGGAAATCCAAAGGGCAGCACGTGAATTTGCTCAGAAGGAATTCACACCTGAGAAAGGAAGAGAATACGATGCAAAGTACGAATTTCCCTGGGAGTTCTACAAAAAAGCCGCAAAGCTAGGCTTCATTGGCGCTAGCCTTCCCGAGAAATATGGAGGACAGGGACTAGCCTGCACCGAAGCATGCATAATAGCAGAAGAGTTCAACAAGGTAGATTCTACACTTGCTTGTGTATTGGGCGGTGTCGGTTTCTCCGGATTGATTGAAATGTATGGTACCGAGGAACAGAAGGAGAAGTACCTTCCGAGAATAATCCATGGCGATATAGTGTGTGCAATGGGCCTCACCGAGCCTAAGCATGGTTCTGACGCTGGAATGATAGGGTTAGATACAACGGCAGTAAAAGATGGAGACAACTGGAAAATCAACGGTACCAAGACGTTCATCACATGCGGAGACATAGCAGAATTCGCTATGGTTTGCTGTCAAACAGACCCCAACGCCTCTCCACCGTATAGAGGCGTTAGCCAGATTATAGTTGAAAAGGGGACTCCGGGCTTCGAAGCCACACACTTAAGACCAAAAATGGGGTTCAGGGCAGCTCCAACCGCTGAACTGTCCTTCAGCGACGTTCGAGTACCACTAAGCAACCTTCTCGGTCAAGAAAACAGAGGCTTCCATCAAATAATGTCGTACTTCGATTTCAGCAGAACGCCCATCGCCGCTGGGGCTGTAGGCCTGGCTCAAGGAGTCTTTGACCGTGCTTTGAAATACTCCACTGAGAGAGAACAATTTTTCACACCAGTACATAGATTTCAGTTTACACAATGGAAAATAGCAGAGATGGCCATGAGGATAGAAGCTGCAAGACTGTTAACATACAGGACCGCTTGGCTTATTGATAACAAACGGGACCCGAAGGCAATCACCAAATACGCGTCTATGGCAAAGGCGTACGCAGCTAGGACCGCAATAGACGCTACAGATGACGTGATGCAGATTTTTGGAGGATACGGATACGTCGATTCAGATCTCGAGCGTTTCTATCGTGATGCCAGAATCATAGACATAATAGAAGGAACAGGCGAAATTCAAAGATATATCGTTGCCAGAGAATGCTACAGAGAAATGAACCTGCCCATGCCATAACATTGACCAATAACGCACTAAGACACTCCCACTCTCTTTTTACATGGTTCCAAGAAAAGTTGAGAAGAAATCTATAGTAGATATTCACGTCTATCCTTTCTTCGACGAGACTGAAATCTCGGACGACGCTCCTCCCTTTTCCCTCAGCTAAGATTTGCTACAGATACGTGGGTATAAGCCCTCAACGAAGCCAACAAGACCTACTTCGAAGCGCAAGAATAGCTTCTAATAGCTCTTCGAGAGAATCCGAAAAGAGAGGAATTGGGAATTTGCGCTTCGATAGAACTATTTCCCTTTCCACTTAGGTGGCCTTTTCTCAAAGAAGGACGTAATGCCCTCTTGGAAGTCCTCCGTAGTAAGGAGGAAGTCCCGTGCTTCCAATTCAAGTTTTAATCCTGATTTCAGGTCGGTATCTATCCCCTTATTTATTACTTCCTTGATACGTTTAACCGCCAAGGGAGCCTTACTTGCAAGTTTCTTGGCAAATTCCATCGTGGTCTCTTCCAGTTTATCAATTGGCACGACCACGTTTGCCAGACCTATCCGTTCTGCTTCCTTCGCGCTTATCCTCTCACCTGTAAGGATTATCCTCTTTGCTTGGCTCAGCCCTACTCGTCTGGGTAGCCGTTGCGTTCCTCCCCAACCGGGCAGAAAGCCCCTCTCTATTTCCGGTTGTCCAAACTCAGAATTCTCTGAGGCATATATGAAGTCGCATACCATTGCCAGTTCGTTCCCGCCGCCCAGGGCGAAGCCATTCACCATAGCAATCACAGGTTTCTCAAAATCTTCGATATACTCCATTAGGTCCACTGGAGGACCTTCTCCCAGACCTCCGGTAGTAGCCTCGGTCATGTCCCAGCCCACTGAGAAGGTGTATCTTATCTCCTTTTCTTTGATCCTAGGTGCCCCCGTGATGATGACCGCCCCTATGTTGGGGTCCTTTCGCGCGTCTTCAAGTGCGTTGTACAGGTCCCATCTCAAGGCAGTGTTTATAGCGTTCAAACGGTCAGGTCGGTTAAGAGTGATTTTGGCAACCTTTTCTATCTTCTCAAGAACTAGGTTTTGAAAGCTCAAGTTTTATCCCTCTTTGTTTAGATTGTCTGGTTAATGTGTCTGTTAATATAAAAAGATTTTCCAAGTGTTTCTGATGTGTACTTCTTCCGATCACAGTTCGATCGATCGAAAACCAAATATTTGTGCACTCATGCAATTTGTATTTTTTGCATGAAAAGAAGTAAAACAAAGGATAGTAGGTCTTCTGTCGAAGCTCGCGCGCTAAGTGATTGGGAAATCTAAAATATCGCCCTGCTGAACCTATATTTCATGCTTTCCAAAAGGAGACAAAATTATGATTGAAAACGATTTCCTGAGTAATGAAGCTGAAATCAAGCTTAGGGAAGAAGTGAAGGATTTTGCAAGAAATGTGAATCCAGAGCTCATTAGGAAAATGGATAGGAACGAGACGGATTACCCCTTCGAGTTTCTCAAGGAGGCTGCAGGAAGAAAGCTTCTCGGGCTGCGATTTCCAAAGGAATACGGTGGAAGAGAGATGACATGGACTGCTGAGATGATAGCAATAGAAGAGATTGGTGTGTTAGGTATGGGCTTAGGATGTAGCTACGCAATGGCAAGCATAGTGGGCGAAGCAGTGAACCATTTCGGAACTCAACGGCAAAAACAGGAATTTCTAAAACCCGTAATTAAGGGAGAAAAACTCTCTGCAGAAGGCCTAACCGAACCAAGAGGCGGAAGCGACTTCTTTGGAACCACTACAGAGGCATCGAAAAAAGGGAAAAAGTGGGTGCTAAATGGAGAAAAAAGGTTCATTGCAGGCGGCAAAGCAGCGGATTTCTACCTGATATATGCAAAAACAAGGCCAAAAGCACCTGGACACAAAGCCTTAACTGCATTCTTGGTCAAGAAGGAAATGGGCGTGGAAGTGGAAGAGGTCTACAACCTCCTTGGCTTCAAAGGTATGGGAACAGCAAGAATAGTGCTCAGAAATGTAGAAGTACCCGACGAGTATAGGCTAGGAGAATTAAATCACGGAGCAGCAATATTCAATCGCATGATGGTTCCGGAAAGACTAACATCAGCCGCAGGTGCCGTGGGAACAGCTAGAACAGCCTTGGAAATCGCGACAAGATACTCAACCAAAAGGAAAGCCTTCGGAACCCCAATACGCAGTTTTCAAACCATAAACTTCAACATAGCCGAAAGCGTCACAAAACTCGACGCCGCAAGAGCCCTCGTCTACACAGCCGCCAGAGCCGCAGACCTTGCAGACCAAGGCTTACCTATAGATCCCCGACGCCTTGTAAGCGAAGCAAAACATTTCGCAACAGACACAGGCTGGCAAGTTGTAAACACCGCCATGCAAATCATGGGCGGAATAGGCTACACCCAAGTATATCCGATCGAGAGACTCCTAAGAGACATGAGGCTGGCGCCAATCTGGACAGGCAGCAACGAAATAATGAAACTGCTCATACAACACGAGGTTTACAAAATGATGGGATTGCCTTCGAAAGACAGAGACGTAGAAATGGACGCAATGGAATGGTACAAGAAAGCCGAAAAAGTCTACGAATAAATTCTGAATCTTGAGCTTCCATTACAGCTTCCTTTGACGAGCTTGACGCTTGTCTATACCGACTAGTTTGCTCAGTGCACCCGTTCTGCTTCAACTCTGGTATAGGCTTCCCTAGGAGTCATTTCTGGAACTTGATTCATGACTTTGACCAGCTTGATTGCACTATTCGGGCAATGGTAAGCGCAAAGTCCGCATCCTATGCATCTTTCTTCAAAGAACAAGATTCTCTCGGGCTGATCATCGTGTTCAGCATGGTACTTGTTAGCCTTGAGGGGGCAGATGTCCACACATTTTTTGCATTTAGTACAGATTTCGTCATTCCTAAGGAGGAGAAAATTTGACTTTGCAATTGCTCTAGGGTTATGTAATTCAGTAAGACCTCTTAGGATTAGGCAAGCACAAGTGCAGCAATTGCAGATGAACTGCGGCCGAGTCTGAGTGTTTACGGTGGAATGAACTAAGCCTGCTTTTTCCATCTCTTCTAGCAATCCTAGTGCTTCCTCAACACTCAAGTAACGGCCAGAGCCGTTTTCTGCCATAAACTCTGCATAATAGTCAAGAACGAGGCAAGTTTCCAAAGGGTGCTCACAATTCTTCTTTGTCCTACAAGCACAGTTTATGACCGCTATCTTTCGGGAGGTCTTGATGAATTCAGACATTTTCTCGTAAGGGAATATTGCAAGATCTGAGCCTATTTCTCTGTTAACAGTTATGGTCTTTTCTATCGGCATCACTCGGGCCCATGATAGTTGGAAGCACCCACTTCTAAGCCACCTCCACCCATATAGTGTTTCTCAAAAAGTTCTCCCACTTTCAGTTTTTCGTCTGAAAGCCGTCCGGAGGAGAAATAGAACTCAAAAATTCCAGGAACCATCGGCATCAGAGAGTAGTACACATTGCCGTCGCTCCTACTTTTGAATCTGAAAAGCAAACCTCTTGAAACCAAGCGATCCACAATCGCTTGAACCTTTTCCTGATTTTTTCCAGTCTTTTCGACAATCTGATCCATCGTCTCTGGGTCTTGATAAGGGGCCGTAAAATGTGTTAAGAATTCAGCTTCCTCTTCGGTAAAGAGAGTCTTGAGCATTTCAATTACTTCTTTGGTCTTCGGAACTCTCATAGGCCACATGCTGATCTTTTGCCTCAGTTTCTCGTAGACATCATGCTCAGTCATAATCTTCACTTCCTTAGAAACAAGACCTGAAATGATTTATGTCTCCCTAAAATATGAATATCTGCGGTCCCTGGAACGCTTACGATAAAGGCTTTTCTTCGTAAAGAATCAAAGTCTTGATGGCCCTTGGTTGGTTTCTTATAGACGCTGGCGAGGTTTCGCATATCTGTACAGCATGCTGTGTTGCTTTTTGTTCTTCTAGGTTTGTTCCGGTTCTGTATCCACGATGAATTGGTCTGCGAGCTTTCGAAATGTATTAAAACCGAGGTTCACTAAACCAAAACACAAAGTGGTTTAGAATGGCAATTAAAGCAGGGAATCCTGACGAATTGAAATGCTTTTTTGAACCTGAAAGTGTTGCGGTTGTTGGTGCGTCACGTGACCCAACGAAGTATGGGCATTCTTTGTTGAAGAACCTGATCGACTTAGGATTTAAGGGCAAAATCTATCCTGTGAATCCGAAAGCGGATGAAATCCTGGGTTTACAAGCTTACCCAAGAGTTGATCTCGTAAAAGATGATGTTGATCTAGCAATAATATTAGTACCTGCACCAAGTGTGCCACAAGTGATTAGGGATTGCTCAAAAAAGCATGTTAAAGGAGCAGTCATCTGTTCCTCCGGTTTTCGCGAGAGTGGCGAAGCAGGGCAAAGACTTGAAGAGGAAACGGTAAAAATTGCAGGGGAAGCTGGAATTCGAATTATCGGACCGAATACAACAGGCGTCTTGAACACTTCAAACAACTTCACAACATCCTTCGTGACACTTCCTAGGTTAAAGAAAGGTAACGTAGCCTTCATCGCTCAAACGGGCCTACTCGCAGCAGCCGCATTCTGGTGGATAATATCCACACAACCCTTCGACGTAAGCAAAGTAGTTGGGCTTGGAAACAAATGCGATGTAGATGACGCTGAAGTATTAGAGTATCTGGCCGAAGATGAAGATACAAAAGTCATCGCAGTTTACATGGAGGGGGTAAAAGATGGGCGAAAGCTACTTTCGGCCCTAAAAAGGGTTACAAAACACAAACCTGTCATAATTCTCAAATCTGGTAGAAGTCAATCCGGCATAAGAGCATCGCTCTCCCACACAGGTTCCATGGCTGTAAGGGATGAAATCTTCAATTCTGTATGTAAGCAAACAGGTGCCATTCGCGTAAATGGCGGGATCGAAGAGCTTATGGACATAACTAAGGCTTTCGCCTTACAACCACTGCCAAAAGGGAACAAAGTCGCCATAATCACCGTCACCGGCGCAGGCGGCGTGATGGCGGCAGACGAATGCGAAAATCAGGGTTTAGAACTTGCCCGTCTATCCGAAAAAACTCTCAGCTTCATAAGGGATTACATGCCACCATGGGCTAGAGTTAATAACCCTTTGGACATAGAGCCACTTTTTGAAACCGTCGGACCAGCAGATAGCGTAAGAATACCGCTTGAAGTAGCGTTAGAAGATCCAAGCGTCGACAGCATAGCAATCTTGTTCGTAGCTGTGCCAAGGCTTATTCCAGTATTTGATATGAAAAACGTCATAAGACAAGTGATCGATAGGCACTACCAGCAACAGAAACCGATCTTAACACATCTAATCGGATTCAGAGAAACTGTAGATTCATGGACGACAACACTTGAAGAAGAAGGCATACTCGTATTCCCATCGATTGAGCGATCCATAAAAGCACTCGGAGCACTGTGGAAATATCAGTCGTTTAAAGAGCAAAAAATATCGAAAAAATCACAACAGCTTTGTCAGCAAAACACGTGATTCTAGCAATTCACCAGCAATCAAATCATTCTCCATTTCTAAGCACCGTTCACTAGACGCCAGATTGAGGCTTCATATAGTGTGGCAAGTCTTAAAAGCCAACACATAATAACCAAAAAAGGTGAGAGCTATGTCTCTTGAGCACACGTTATACCACAAAGAAAATTCTATAGCGTGGATAACCCTAAACCGGCCACAAGTACTAAACGCGTTGAATAGAAAGTTATGGCGTGAAATATACGAAACCTTGGATCAAGCGGAAAAAGACGAAGAAATACGTGCGATTATACTAACCGGTTCAGGTAGAGCTTTCAGTAGTGGCGACGACATAGGGGAGGTTTCGAATCTAAAAACCGGAGAAGAAATTAGGGCTTTCTTTTCGAAATATGCTACGCCGACCATAGCCAAAATTTTGTCCTTGCCAAAACCAATAATTGCCGCAGTGAACGGCCCAGCTTATGGAGGAGGGTGCGAAATCGCAATGTTGTGCGACCTAGTTGTTGCCTCAAACAACGCTACCTTCGCCGTACCTGAAGCGCTTATCGGGGCCATTCCACCAGTAGCCACAGTGATAGGTGCACACATTATCGGCAAGCTTAACGCAAGCATGATGATATTGACAGGTCAGCCTGTGAGTGCGGAGGAAGCTAAGCTGATGGGTCTCGTGAATGAAGTTGTTTCCCCTGAAGAATTAAGAATGGCTGCAGAAAAACTAGCAGTAAGCACTATGCGAGCAGCGCCCTCATCAATCAAGGTTATGAAAAAGTTACTGAATCAACGATTTGAACCTGAAGAGCTGGAGCATTCTGTGGAAGAACTGATAAACACTTTACAGTCGGATGAAGGGAAAGAAGGGCACAGAGCTTTCCTAGAAAAAAGATTGCCAAAGTGGGTCAAACACTGAGCGCTATCTAAGAGCGTCGGAAATCAAAGGACGGAATAGACTAAGAGGTCTTGGGCATAGTCCCGGCGAATTTTCCAGGTTTCATCTTTTTCTTCATCAGAAAATCTTCACATCGCTCTCTGAACTCTTTCGACATCCATACCATCGACGTAATGTCTCTTGTCGTCATCATGTTTAACATCGCTAGATCTGTCCAGAATTTCAGACCGGACTTCATCACTCTGAATGCTTGTGGGCTAGCATTATCGATTATCTGAACGGCTAAATTCTTAGCTTCCGCTTCGACTTTCTCGTCGTCAACAACTCTATTTACAAGCCCGAACTCGTAGGCCTCTTGGGCGGAGAGAAGTCTTCCTGTGAATAGCATTTCTCTCGCTCTCTTTTCGCCCACTATCAAAGGCAAAAGTTGAAGACCCATACCCATAGCTGTTGAGCCAACAAGAATCTCTGGTTGGCCCAGTCTAGCAGATCTTCCTGCAACAACCAAATCGCAAGCCATCGCGATTTCATGTCCTCCAGCCACGCAGGCTCCATTAACTGCAGCTATCACGGGTTTTCCAGTTTCCCTCAATATTTCAATGACTCTCCAATAGGCTTTAAGCCATCTGACACCATGTTCAAAGTCACCTTCCATCAATTCTTTTATGTCAGCTCCAGCGGAGAACGCCTTGCCAACACCTGTGATTAATATGGCTTGAACCGTATCGTTCCTGTCAGAGTCTACTAGAGCGTCATAAAACTCATCTAACATTTTCAAGTGGAGAACATTGAACTTTTCAGGGTGATTCAGCTTGACCCATACAAGTCTCTCGTCTTCAACATCCTTCTGCACAATTATTTTCTCACAGTTCATGATTTGCCCACCTTGTAGTGATCCCGCCATCCCCCTTTGCTTCTCGGCTTAAAACGTGAATCTCCGATGTATTCGCTCAGAACAAGTTTTCTTAGCGTCAAAGGTGGCCTGTACTGTGGTTCCAATGTTCTGCTGTAGACATATTCCCCTATGTGGAGTGCAGTGTCCAATCCTATTAGGTCCATGAGTTCGAAGGGGCCCATCGGATGTCTGAAGGCAAGCTTTGTCATCTCATCTATGTCCTTTATGTTCGCTACTCCGGTTTCAAAGAGTCTTATTGCTTCGAAGAGATATGCAGTTATGAACCTTGTTGTGTAGAAACCAGGGCCATCTTTGGCTTCTATTGGGATTTTTCCGAGTTTTTTAGCGAGTTCGATTATGAAGTTGAAGGTTTCATCAGACGTTAAGGAGCCTCTGACAACCTCTATTAAAGGCATCACAGGTGCAGGGTTGAACCAGTGCATGCCGACAAACTTGTCCCTACGCTTGACAGCTGTTGAAAGTTCAGTGATCATTATGCCCGAAGTATTGGAGGCAAACACGGTTTTTTCTGGGCATTTTTCATCTAAGAGCCTGAAAGTCTTTTTCTTCAGCTCTGAATCCTCCGGGACGGCATCAATAGCAACATCTAGATCCTTGCAGAACTCATCATAATCAGTTGTCGTTTTGATTCTTCGCATTATACCATCAGCTTGGTTCGAGTCCAATTTACCCTTCTCAACGAGCTTCATAAGTCCAAAAGGCCCTTCTCTAATCAGCCTCAACGCTTTTTCAAGAATATTCTCGTCCACATCAATTAGATGAACGGCATAACCCGCTTGAGCGAACGTTTGAGCGATCCCGTGACCCATAGTTCCTGCGCCGACAACCCCAATTACTCTAACATTATCAATATTCAAACAAGTCACCTATCCACAGCAGAATGTATGCTCTATTACCTGGCAATATAAAATTTCTTATAACAATGTTCATCTAAAACAAAGTGCGCACACAGTATCAACTAAAAATTATTTCATCCACAGGCAAGGTTGTTATCGATTCTTTCTCGCGGCAAGACTTATAGTTCGAAGCCCACTTAAAATGTTAAAAACAAATTGAATAACACGATGGCAGCGATACTTTGGTAAGTTCGCACCATTACAGAAATTTTTTGTCGTTTTCTTCGTACTGATAGCTCTTGCGGTTTGTTCAGTTGTTGTATTCGACATGCCTAGCACTGCATTTGTATTGTTATTGATCGATTTATTGTAGCAAATGTAGCTGCTATTTTTGCAAGCTTACGAATGCGGGAAAAAGAGGAGGAAAAATTGTTCAACTAATCACGCATTTACATGCGCACAAGAGTTATGTCATGCTGGTTCACTGATTTTCTTTCCAGTTTTCTTGGTCCACTCGCTTATCGGTACGGCAAATTCTTTTTCAACGTTTACTCGATGTATGCTGTTGTAAGTACAGAAACATCTTATCTTGCCGTCTGGAGTTACGTAGTGAATAGCACACTTTTGAATGCGATCCAAATCAATGTTCCACACATCTTGGAAGTGCATTATCCCTATCATGACCACGCGACGCATAAGATCTCCTAAAGCTCCGTAGCTTCCCTTAGTTACTACATTTTTGATCAAGCCTCTGACAAAGTCAGACTTCGCCATCGGCAAAAGCTTCAGCAATTTCATCTTCGCCATCGTCTTCCTGCCTTTAACACCAGAGTAGTAAACATCCCAGAATACTTCTGCAAACCTGTCCACATCCACATACCGCATAATAGGCTTATACGAGCCGTCTTTATCGACTACCAGAAACGTTGCCGCTCCGCACATCGGATGAATGGTGAACTCTGGATAAGTTCTATTTCTGACAACGCCCATGCCTTTGGAAATTGGCACAGGCCAGTTAACAGGCCTCCAATCAAACCGGCCAACAGCACCCTTAGTCTGCTCCTCTATCTCCTTCATCGTATCTGGAATAGTGATGCGCAGTTTACGCATCTCCTCCTTTCTGGCTTTACCGGCCATCGAAACCGGCTGGATGTTGATACATCGAACGACATCATGATTCTTGACGGCAAAATCGATTATATCGCCTAAGTCCTTATCATTCACACCCTTCGCCAAAGTAACAACCAAGACAACGGAATCTAGCCCAATCTTTCTTGCGTTCTCAATAACCTTCAGCTTTATTGGAACCATGTCAGTCCTCGCGCGGGTTTTCTTGTAAATCTCTTCCCTTAGACCGTCAAACTGCAGGTAAAGCGTACTCAAACCAGCATCAAGCAACTTTTTAAAATACTCAATGTCCTCAGCAATGCGAATGCCGTTAGTGTTAACTTCCACATGGCTAATGCCCACCTTCTGCGCTTCTCTAATCAGGTTAGGCAAGTCGTCTCTCAGCGTCGGTTCTCCGCCGCTGAACTGCAAGGCGTTACAAGCCCACGGGCTGTTAGCCCTCAACAGCTTAGTCATTTCCACAATCTGCTCAAACGAGGGCTCGTAAACATAGTTGGTTGCTCCAACATAAGCGAAACAAATCGGACACGCCATGTTACACCTGTTCGTAACGTCTATGATGCCTAAAATCGTCGGCGTCCGATGCTGCGGGCATATCCCACAGTCAAACGGACACCCTTTAACCGTCTTAGTATGCGGATTCTCCAAACCACTGCCCACATACCGGGCATTATACCAGTTATCGTAAAACCACTTGAAAAGCTCAGCATCCCCCCAATAGATGTCCTCAAACTTGCCATGCTCAGGACACGACTTCTCCAAATAAACAACACCGTTTTCCTCGTAAATCCTCATAGGAATTCTCTGCTGACATTCTGGACACAAACTCGTCGAGTATGTCTCAAACTTGGCAGAGCCTTCAGGCTTCGACATGTAGTCATCATCTCAAAGGTTCGGATATGAGGTAAACACAGAAGCCATTAATAAACCATAAAGTGAGCGACTACACACCTAGTGCATAAACATAAACTCCGCGCAAGGTCAAAACGTATATGAATTGTAGTCTGACACTAAAGTTGAGAGATGTCAATCAGTGCGCGTAAAAATTAAAGTCACAGGCATAGTCCAAGGCGTAGGATTTCGCCCATTCATCTATCGAACAGCGGTGAGAAATGGACTGAATGGGTACGTCAAGAACAGAGGCGACGCAGGAGTAGAAATCCTCTTAGAAGGCAAAGAACAGGCCATCAAAAGTTTTCTGGAAGATTTAAGGGAGAAGAAACCGCCTCTCGCACAGATTTATGAAGTCATTACTTCAAAGCTGGAAGGCAAAAACAAATATGAACGATTCACTATCCACAAAAGTTCCGACGAAACTGAGCTTTCAGGCTCAGTCATCCCGCCAGACATAGCAATATGCAACGATTGTCTAATAGAACTCCGAGATCCCAAGGACCCCAGATATGAATATTTCTTCATCACATGCACTAACTGCGGACCAAGGTTCACAATAATTGAAAAACTGCCATATGACCGCGAGAACACGACGATGCGCGAGTTTCCAATGTGCGGTTTCTGTCTAAGGGAATACAAAGATCCATTGAACAGGCGTTTCCACGCCCAAACAGTGGCTTGTCCAAAATGTGGACCAAAAGTCTATCTGACAAGTTCGAAAGGCAAATCAATAGAGCACAAAGACCCAATTCGAGAAGCAGGCAAACTTCTCTCAGAAGGCCACATCGTCGCAATCAAGGGCTACGGCGGCTTTCACGTTGCCACCTCAACAACTAAAGACAAACCTCTAATCAAGCTCAGAATGGTCAAACATAGAAGCCAGAAGCCTTTCGCAATCATGGCTCGAAGCTTGGAGGTGGCAAAGACTTTTGCAGAAGTAAGCGAAAAAGAAGCAGAACTCCTAACCTCATACGCTCGTCCAATCATACTGCTGAACAAAAGCAGCGACTACTATATTTCTGACCTGATTGCTCCGGGACTGCACAATGTTGGCGTCATGCTGCCCTACACCGGCTTGCATTATATGCTTTTTGACGAGGTTGATGATGCAGCGTTTGTGATGACCAGCGCCAACCCGCCTAATCAACCGATAATCAACGATAATGACGAAGCTTTAAGAACACTTGGCAACACGGTTGACTACTTCCTATTTCACAACAGACAGATAGCTCACCGATGCGACGACTCCGTGATTCGAACACATAATGGAAATACAGTTTTCCTTAGGCGTTCACGAGGCTATGCACCAGCTCCAATAACGCTGAAGGAAAATGCGAAGCGTTGCGTAGTAGGCCTAGGCGGAGAATTGAACAACACTGCATGCGTATTGAATGGAAACAAAGCCTTCATTTCCCAACACATAGGCGACGTGGAAAACGTTGAAACAATAGCCTTCCTAGAAACTGCAACCAAACATCTGATCCGCCTAACAAACAGCAGTGTCGAAGCTATTGCATGTGACTTGCACCCCAAGTTCACGACAACAAAGCTCGCGCAAGATTTGGCACAGGAAAACGGTTGGCAGCTTGTCCAAGTGCAGCATCACTATGCACATGTTGCCGCGTTAATGCTTGAACATGACGTAAAAGCCATGGTAGGTATATGCTGCGACGGATACGGCTATGGCTCAGATGGAGAAGCATGGGGAGGCGAAATCCTACTGTGCAGCAGGGAAGCTTTCGGTTTCAAACGAGTAGCCCATCTTGAAAAACAACCCCTGATCGGCGGAGACTTTGCCACCCGATACCCGCTCAGAGTAGCTGCAGGAATACTCTATCACAAGGCAGACGTTAGAGAATGGCTTCTCCAAAACAAACAATATTTTCCCCACAGCGAAACAGAAGTTCAAATAATCCTTCAACAACTTGAAAAAAGAACGGGAATTATTGAAACCACAAGTTGCGGAAGAATCCTGGACGCTGTTTCAGCAGTTCTAGGCATCTGCTACGAACGCACATATGAGGGCGAGCCATCCATGAAGCTCGAATCAACCGCGATAAAAGGCAAAGACGTGCTCAACCTGAAGCCTATCATAAAGGGCAACGTTTTAGACACAACGCAGATGCTGCTAAAAATATTTGAGACCAGAGGGAGACATTCCAGAGCAGACTTGGCTTACTCTGCACATGCATACATGGCAAAAGGATTAGCCACATTAGCTATCGAAAAAGCATTGGAAAACGACGTCAAAACTATTGGTTTTTCAGGCGGAGTCGCGTGTAACATAATCTTGACGTTGACCATGCGAAGAATTGTTGAAGCTGAAGATTTACGTTTTCTAGTCCACGAGGCCATACCGCCAGGCGATGGAGGATTGTCGTTTGGTCAGGCTACTGCATCTGGCTTTTTTAGTTTTAGACCATAATAGATTTATTACCGGGTCACGCTCGCATGTAATCTGATAAGAATGTGCCTTGCGATTCCGGCAAAAGTTGTGTCATTAAAGGAAGATAGAGCTCGAGTGGATTTTGGTGAAGGTGTTCTAAGAGAGGTCAATGTTACACTTGTGAGTGTCAAAATAGGCGATTATGTGCTAGTACATGCAGGCTTTGCAATTCAGGTTTTAGATGAAAAAGAGGCTTCAGAGACCTTACAGCTATGGAATGAACTTCTTGAAGTAGGAGCCGAAACAAAACAATAACGCGAAAAGTTGAGTGTCGATGGTTGAAAAGTTAAGATTTAGAGACCCACACTTGGCAAGACACGTAGCACAAAAAATTCATGATCTTGCACCGAAGGAGGGCACGGTTAAAATTTGTCACGTCTGTGGCACACATGAATGGACTGTTACACACTTTGGCATACGCAGTCTTTTGCCCTCAAACGTGGAGGTGATAGCGGGTCCGGGTTGTCCTGTCTGCATAGTGCCTGCCTCAGAAATCGATGAGGCTGTGCAACTAGCGCAGAAAGACGTGGTTGTCACTTGCTTCGGTGATGTTCTACGTGTTCCAGGTTCGAAGATGTCCCTTCTAGACGCGAGGGCTGATGGAGCTGATGTCCGTGTCGTCTACAGCGTCGGCGATGCAGTTAAGATGGCTGAAAATGAAACGAGCAAGGAATTTGTCTTCTTCGCAGTAGGCTTCGAAACAACCTCACCCTCAACAGCCGTTGAAATAGTCAGCAAACCGCCAGAAAACCTGAGCTTTCTGATTTCTCACCGCCTGATTCCACCCGCCATGAAACTTCTTGTGGAGATGAAAGACCTTAACCTGAACGGATTCATTGCACCCGGTCACGTCAGCACAATTATCGGACTTAAACCCTATGAAATCTTTCCAAAAACCTATTACATGCCAACAGTCGTCGCTGGTTTCGAACCGCTAGACATCCTATTCGGCATCTACATGATCGTGAAACAGCTAAAAGAAGGCAAGATCCGCCTAGAAAACGAGTATGTGCGCGCTGTGCACTGGGAAGGAAACGTTAAAGCGCAAGAGTTGATTCAAACCGCTTTTGACGTCGTTGATGGTAGCTGGCGCGGACTAGGAACGATCCTCTCTTCCAAACTTATGCTTAAGAGTAAATATGCCGCTTATGACGCTATTTCGAAACACCATGTGAAGGTTCAGAATGGTGTCGATATACAGCACGGATGCAGATGCCACTTGGTTGTAGTTGGCAAGATTAGACCAACAGAATGCCCATTGTTTATGAAAGCTTGCACGCCGCAAAAACCAGTCGGCGCCTGCATGGTCAGCAGCGAAGGAACATGTAGAATATGGGCAAGAACAGTGGGAAAATGACTAAACCTTAGACTAGCGTGAGTGCTATAACTCATTAAGCAATAATCATCCACGAAAAAGGCAGGCACACATTGTGTAGTTCAATACTTTCTAGATGTTTGTACAGGTTCAAGTCTCTGCAAGTCTATTCGCAGAATTACAGCGTGCTCTAGATTTCAACAGAGCGGCCTTTTCTCTGTTTCTCTCTGCATTGATCGAGTGTATCTACTGCTCGGCGTATGTGTGGAATCGTGATTGAACCCCCGACCACCAACGCCACGTTCAAAGCCTCGAAAAACTCCTCATTAGAAACGCCTTCCTGGACACAGCGGATGACATGGTAAGTTATGCAGTCATTACATCGCAACACTGTAGAAGAAACCAAACCAAGTAACTCTTTGGTTTTGACATCTAAAGCGCCCTTCTCATATGTACGGCTGTCCAACGCAAAAAGCCGTTTAATCCCGAGGTTTCCAGCGGAAAGAATGCGTGCATTCATCAACTCACGGTACCGTCTAAACTCTTCTAGGTCATTCATCATAATATCACAAATCATTTAGCTATCAAAATCACATAAAACATTTTTTGTTCACAAAGCCCGCGAAAGCAGAGAAGACTGAGCAAACTAGGATTCTTGCTCTCTTCTAAGAAACGCTTTTATTCAAAAATTATGAAATTGCTTGTAAGATTTATCGAATGACTTTAGAATCAACCAAGAATTTAGGCAGCCGATTCTTCCTGCAGGTTGCAATCTATTTGTGAATAACCTAGTCTGAATCTAAACTTGTGTTCTTCCTAGCATATTCTGGGAACAGGATCACCGATCGGTCTAGGGATTATTCTCTTGCCGCCCACAACAGTTTGCATTGCTACGCCTGCAAAATCTTTTGTTGCTTCTCCGATGATTTCCGCTTCCTTCCCAGGTTCAGTGGTCTTCAAGAGTTCCAAGATTTCTTCAGCTTTCTCCTTTACCGCGCCTATTATTACTTTCCCTTCGTTTCCAACTTCAAACGGGTCTATGCCCAACATCTCACATGCCGCCCGCACATCATCTCGCACGGGTATCCTATCCTCGTAGGTCAGTATGCCTACCTGCGATTTCTCGCTCAACTCGTTCAACGCATCGGCCAAACCGCCTCTCGTGGGGTCTTTCATTGCCACGATTCCCCCTGCCTCGCCGAGCAAACGCTGTATCAAGTGGTTCAAAGGTTTGACGTCAGATTCTATTCTACTTCCGAAGCTCAGTCCCTCTTGTGCAGACAAAACTGCTAGACCATGGTCGCCTACCGTGCCCGACACTATTACTTTGTCTCCCACTCTAAGATTTGAGTCAAGAACCCAACGTGACTTAAAATCGCCTCTAAACTTTTTTACAACTGCTAGGTTTTTGTCCAAGGCTGCAGTTCGCCTTCCAATTCCTGAAGTGTTTATTACGCAACCGCCTAGGCTTCCCTTCTCAACGACTTTAGTGTCCCCAGTGACAATGCTCACGTCGGCTTCGAGGCATGTCTTCTGCATGCTGATCAGGATTCGTTCAAAATCAATTAGCTTCAAGCCCTCTTCCAAAATGAAGCCGCAAGCCAAAGCATAGGGTTCTGCGCCTAACATTGCAATGTCGTTAACTGTACCAGAAACTGATAAGCGCCCGATGTCGCCACCTGGAAAAAATGTGGGCTTAACGGCATGTGAATCGCTTTTGAAAACTACTTCGCCAACAACAGCCGCGTCATCCATGGCTTCAAGCGGAACCTCGGCATTGCTGGCTCCGCCAAAATGCTTGACAATATAATTCTTGACTAGATCGTGCATGACTGTTCCGCCGGCGCCATGCAACATTGTGATATGTTCGTTCTTGCCTGTCAATTTTCCACGCTCATTTTCAACTCTGAATAGCTAGCTTACAAGTTGAAAATAAACACATCGCAAAATTCCTTGCCCGTTGAAGCTAAGACGCGAAATGAACGAGAAAGCCCTTAGAATCCCGAGATTTAATCCAGAGTTATCTAGGAATCCTATCAGCCTTGTCGAGACGAGCCAAGAATGGGCAAAATGAAGAACATTTCTCAGTTCAGAATTATTGACATTACCAAGATCAGCGAATATGAGAAATATATCTACAAGTGTCTGGCGCCTATGCCCTTAAGGCGATACGGTGGAAGACAAGAATATCTAAAGAAAGCCATTCCCGGTGGGTTTCACAAGAAACTCGATCTTCAATGGAGAAGTTGTTGGGGCAATAGAATACGCGCCTGCTGATGTGTCTGGTTATCCGATAACTGGCGACGGTGTAATCGTTATGAATTGTGTCTGGGTTCTGAGGAAAGCAAGGAGGCACAATTTCGGAAAACTGCTTGTGAAAGATATGGTGAAAAGTGAAAGAGAGGCGGCTGGCTTCGCAACAATAGCCTTAGAAAATCATTGGAGTCTGTGGTTTAGGAAATGTCAGATAGAAAAATTAGGTTTTGAGCCTGTGAACTCAATTAGGGTGGCACACAAGGCCAAGCATAAGGGAGAGGTTTTCATTATATATCTTATGTGGATGCCAGCAACGGAAGCTACGAAGTTGCTAGAATGGGATCGGCGAAGACTCTTGGAAGGCGAAGCTTTCTGTTTGGCTCATCCTTTATATCGCTCGCAATTGTGGAAAGGAAACATCTTAGAAGCAAAATAAGATAGCTAAGAGAGCACAAATTTGTCCAGAAACCGTTTACGTTGAAGGAAAACCATATAAATCACCATACTGCTGTTGAATTGCACAACTGGAGAGAGTATAAAGTGCCAAAATGGGGATACTCGATAGTAGAAGAAGAGCTGGATCCGGAGAAAACCGTCAAAGCCAGTGGACGGGAGGTTAGAGTATCCCATAAATCGGCGAGAGAAGTGTGTAGAACAATTAAGGGAATGATGCTCGCCCAAGCAAAACAATACCTCAAAGATGTGGTCGCTAAAAAGAAACCTGTACCATTCAAGAGGTTCACAAAGAAATTGGGGCATCGTCATGGTCTGGAAAAAGCTTTTGCGGGCAGGTACCCAGTGAAAGCAGCAGCACAGATCCTCAAAGTGCTTGAGAGCGCTGAAGCAAACGCTGAAAACAAGGGTTTGGACACGGAAAGACTGCGCATTATTCATGCAGCAACTAGTCAAGGAATGAAAGTCAAGCGGTATACGCAGAGGGCCCAAGGTAGAAGCTCACCAGACTTCGAGACTCTTTGTCACATTGAAATAGCTCTGGAAGAACAGCTGGAGAAGGGAGAAGGAGCATAATGTCAGTTGTTAAACATTTTATTACAGAGTCCATAAAGAAGACGGAAATTGATGAATTCTTGCAGAAAAAACTTGAAAGAGCAGGTTACGGCGGTGTAACCATATCAAAAACACCGTTAGGGACTCACATAGTGATTTATGCCATGCGTCCAGGCTTGGTAATAGGACGTGGTGGAGAAACCATAAGAGAACTTGCAAGTATTTTGGAAGAGAAATTTAAGGTTGCGAACCCTCAGATTTCTGTTTCTGAAATTGAAATTCCAGAATTAAATGCTTACGTTGTTGCTTCACGTGTTGCCTCAGCTCTGCAAAGGGGGGTCCATTTTAGACGGGCTGGTTTTTGGTCTCTAAACCAGGTTATGGAAGCAGGAGCCCTAGGTGCAGAAATAATCATAAGTGGTAAGTTGAGAACTGAGAGGGCAAGATATGAAAAGTTCCGAGCTGGATACTTGGTGAAATGTGGAGAACCATCACTGGAATACATGCAAAAAGCAGTGGTTCATGTCCAACTGAAACCAGGCATATTCGGCATTAGAGTTAGGATAATGCCTCCGGACGCAAAGTTTCCAGATAAAATCCAAATAGTTGAAAATCTCTCACCACTCGAAGAGAAAATAACGGAAGAGAAAACTGAGCAAGAACCAGCACCTGCTGAAGAGAAGACGGAAGAAGCAGGCGGCGAAGAGAAAAAGGAGGAAGAGGAGGCTGCGGAATAGATGCCTATTATGCGGGTTAAAGAAATACGAGAGATGTCTTCCGAAGACAGAACCAAAAAACTCGGCGAGCTCAGAACAGAACTTGTCAGACTGAGAACCATGATAAGAGCAGGCGGCACAATAGAAAACCCGGCCAGAGTGAAAGCGTTGCGCAAGACAATTGCCAAAATACTGACAATAGAAAACGAACAGAGACTTGGAATAGGAAAAGCAAAGCCAGAAGGGAAGAAGCAGAAATGAAAGTAACACCAGATGTAATCCGCTGCGAATTCATCGGAACTGACGTTAAAATTGCCGAAAGCAGTCATCATGGGAATGTTGGAATATCCGGTAAGATAATAGATGAATCAAGAAACACATTTACAATCTTATGCGAGGGAAAAAGGAAAACCATTGTGAAAGATTCATCTGTTTTCCATTTCGAGTTTCCTGACAGAACAATTGCCGAGATCGAAGGCAGGCTTCTTGCAGGAAGACCTGAAGATCGCCTCAAGAAGACCATTAAGAGGTTATGGTAATGTCTCTGACTTTTAAAAAGCCTAAGAAAACTTGTGACGATATAAATTGTCCCTTCCACGGAGAACTTCCGACAAGGGGTCGCGTGTTGGAGGGAGTTGTTGTTACTGCAAAAATGGACAAAACGGTTGTAGTGGAACGTAATTACCTTTCATACATTTCAAAGTTTATGAGATATGAAAGAAGACGCAGTCGCATACCATCTCATAATCCACCATGCATAGACGCCAAGGAAGGAGACCGCGTGATAATAGCTGAGAGCCGTCCCGTAAGCAAGACCGTGTCATTTGTCGTTGTTGAAAAAATGGAGGAAAAGTGAAATGGCGGCAAAGGCAAAACAGAGAGCATTAATCGCAAAGGGAATGCTTGGACACGGACCAAAACTCTCAAGAGGATTACAACCGCCCGCAATTCTGAAGTGCGCTGACAACACTGGGGCCAGAGACTTGCGGCTGGTTCAAGTCATGGGCTATAAGGGGAGGTTGCGACGTTATCCCCGCGCCACTGTTGGCGACAAAATAACTATCTCTGTCCGACATGGAACACCGGACATGCGAAAGAAAATGTTCCAAGCAGTAATTGTGAGACAAAGAAAACCCTTCAGAAGAGCTGACGGCGTCTGGGTACAATTTGAAGACAACGCAGCAGTAGTAATAACCCCCGAAGGAGAAATGAAAGGCTCAGAGATCCGCGGTCCAGTGGCAAAAGAAGCTGCTGAAAGATGGCCTAGGATAGCGAGCGCTGCTAGTATAATAGTCTAGGTGGAGGAAAAACATGCAAACGGTGAGACCAGTAACAAAACCATCCAAACAAAGAAAAATGCTTTACCAAGCACCTGACCACGTACGCCACAAGATTCTTGCCGCGCACCTCTCACCAGAACTGAGAGGCTCGCACATAGTGAAAAGTCTTCCAGTTAGGAGCGGGGACACAGTCCGCGTCATGCGAGGAGACCACAAGGGGTTTGAAGGAAAGATCACCCGGATCGACCTGAAAAAATACAGAATTTACGTTGAAGGATTAACAAGGGAGAAGGTTGACGGAACCACAATATTCGTTCCGATACATCCTTCCAAGGTCGTCGTCACCCGCTTAAACCTTGATGACAAATGGCGAAAGAAAATCTTGGAAAGAAAGAAAGACGCACGTAAAAAAATGAAAAAAATCGAAGAGAAACCAGAAGCAGAACCTAAAGCAAAGCTTAAGGTAATGCCGGAAGAAAAGCCTCCAGAAATTGCAGAGGCAAAAGAAATTGTGGAAGAAAAAGCTGCAGTCGAAGAGAAACCCAAGAAGAAGAGAGTTGCGAGAGTAAAAAGAACAGCGGTCAAAAAGCCAGTTGCGGAAAAAGAGGAACCCGAAGCTGAGGAAGCAGCAAGAAAGAGGAAGAAGCCTAAGGTACAGAAAAAAAGAGCGAAGCGCAAGACTGCCAGGAAAGTTGAAGAAGGAGGGGAATGAGTATGGGCAGGAAAGGGCAATCTTCTGGACTGAAACGGAAACCCGCGCCTAGGTTCTGGCCGATTCACAGGAAGGAGTTCACTTGGGTTGTAAAACCCTCTCCTGGGCCTCATTCCTTTGAAAACTGCATGCCTTTAGCTATAGTTGTGCGCGATGTTCTCGGGTTCGCTAAGACAAGGAAAGAGGCCAAGACAATTGTTTCGCAAGGAAGAGTCTATGTTGATGGAGTGGTCAGGCGGAAAGACGACTTTCCGGTTGGTCTTATGGATGTGATTTCTATACCAGACGTTGGTAAGGACCTTCGCGTACTGCCCTCCTACAAAGGCTTGATTCTCAATGAAATCAGTAAAGAAGAAGCGAAGTTCAAGCTCTGCAGAATAGAAGACAAAGCAATTGTCAGCAACGGGCATGTACAGCTTCATCTTCACGACGGCTCAAACATACTGGTCAAAGTTGCCGACTCCAAGAATCCACAAGAAGATGATTATGAAACCTTGGACACTTTGAAGATAAGCTTTCCGGAAAAGCAAATCCTCGAGCACACCAGAATGAAAGAAAAGATCTTTGCGATAATAACTGGCGGAAAAAACATTGGCAAGCACGGCACGATAATTGAAATTGAAAAGGCAGAAGGGAAGAAACGTAGGAATGCACTTGTAACGATCGAAGATGAAAAAGGCAACCGCTACCAGACAATCTTGAACTTCATATTTGCAATAGGCGAGACACAGCCGCTTATATCCCTACCGGAGGAGGCATAGTTTGTCTGAAGATGAAATGCGTAAGACATGGGGAAGCCAACCTATGCTTAAGCCAAGAATCGAAAAAGTCGTTGTCAACATTAGTGTTGGAAAATCTGGAGAACCATTAGAAAAAGCTACAAAAGTTCTGAAAGAGATAGCAGGCCAGACTCCATGTAAGAGAAAAGCCAAAAGCAGCATAAGGGATTTTGGAATCCGGAAAGGTGAATCAATAGCTTGTATTGTAACACTTAGAAAGGAAAGGGCAATTGATTTTCTGAAGAAAGCTTTGCCAGTAGTTGATAATAAGCTTTCAAGCAAAAGTTTTGACAGTCAAGGTAACTTTTCTTTTGGTTTAAAGGAGCACATTGAACTGCCGGGTGTAAGGTATGATCCTGATGTGGGAATATTCGGTATGGACATTTGTGTCTCAGTTATTCGTCCTGGTTATCGAGTGAAGAGGCGAAGGAAGGAAAAGGCGAAGATCGGTTCAAAGCATGTTTTGACACCTGATGAATCTATGGTGTTTGTTAAAGACACCCTTGGAGTGGAAATCGTATAGGACGGTGGAGAGCGGATGGGAAAACAGAAATCTAGAAAGGAAAGAAAATACGGAAAGGGTGCGAGACCGTGCAGTAGATGCGGGTCCTACGGTCCGGTTATTCGACGTTACAATTTATATTTGTGTCGACACTGTTTTAGAGAGGTAGCAAAAAAACTCGGGTTCAAGAAATATGAGTGATAGAGGAAAAACACAATGGATACGTTGGCAAACGGCTTGACAACAGTCATAAACAACGAGATGCGAAACAAACGCGAATGCATAATCAGCCCGGCCTCTAAGCTTTTAGGCAGGGTTCTAAGAATCATGCAGTTAAACGGTTACATTGGCGAATTCGAGTTCATAGATGACGGCCGCTCTGGAAAGTTCAAGGTTCAGCTTTTAGGTAGAATAAACAAGTGCGGAGCCATCAGACCCCGCTTCTCCGTCAAAATGGACAAATTTGAAGAATGGGAGAAAAAGTTCCTCCCGTCAAGAGAGGTAGGCCTACTAGTCATTTCAACTCCAAACGGGATACTATCCCACAAGGAAGCAAGGGAGAAACACATCGGAGGCAAACTGCTAGCATTCATCTACTGAAGGTGCTTTCAAATGCGGGCCACAGAAGTTTCAGAAACCGTTCAAGTTCCAGATGATGTTGAGGTAAGTCTCGAAGGGAGAAGAATCACAGTTAAAGGACCAAAAGGAACATTAGCTCGCGACTTTTCCTTCGCCCCCGTTTTAATTGAACTTAAAGATAAAACCATCCGCATATGGGCTGAATGGCCGCGCAAGAAAGAGGCATCACTCGTAGGCACCCTTCATTCACATATTGAAAACATGATTACAGGCGTTAAGAAGGGTTTTACCTACAAGCTCAAGATAGTTTTCTCACACTTCCCAATTTCAGCAAAACTCAAGGACAAAACAGTTCTGATTGAGAACTTCACTGGTGAACGAAACCCGAGAAAAGCCAAGATAATAGGTAACGTTCAAGTTAAAATTCAAAGCGAAGACATCTTCGTTCAAGGCATAAACTTGGAAGAAGTAAGTCAAACAGCGGCAAACATTGAACAAGCCACCAAGGTAAAAAAGAAAGACCCGCGCATATTCCTAGATGGCTTGTATGTTTATGAACGAGCCGAGGGGATGGAAGGATGACAGATCCGGGCGCAGTTGCCTCTGAAAGGGCGTTGAAACTCAAAGAACGTGGAAAAAGGAAGAAGCCCAAATTTGTGAGGCAAGAAAGCTGGAAGTACATACGTTTGAAAGAAAACTGGCGCAGACCCAGAGGCTTGGACAATAGGGTAAGAAAGAGAATCAAAGGGTGGCCACCACTCGTGAGCTCCGGGTACAGAGGACCAAAAGCTACCAGAGGGCTTCACCCATCAGGTTATGAAGAGATTTTGGTGTACAACACGGAGTATCTTAAAGACATAAACCCGAAGACTCAGGCCATACGGATCGCACACACAGTAGGTAAAAGAAAAAGAGTCAAAATCCTAGCTGAAGCGAGAAAGAAGAAAATGACTGTTCTTAACCTCAAGGAAACTAGAGAACCGGCTGAAAAAGAGAAAGAACTGGCAGAAGAGACTGAAGAAGAAAAGCTTGAGGAAAAAATGGAAACCGAAAAGCCAAAACAAGAAGAAAAGGTCAAGAAACGTAGAAAGAGGACTAAGAAACAATGACAGGTCTCAAAAGCCAACGGCGCCTTGCAGCACAAATACTGAAAATTGGGCAAAACCGCGTCTGGATAGATCCTGAAAAGATAGAGGATGCCGAAACTGCAATGACTCGGGACGAAGTCAGAAAGTTAATTCATGAAGGCACGATCAAAGCGTTGCCAGAAAAAGGTGTAAGCCGCGCAAGAGCACGAGTTTTGCACAAGAAGAAAAAGAAAGGACGACGAAGCGGCCCGGGCAGCAGAACCGGGTCGCCTCGTGCGAGAGTTTCCAAGAAAGAGGCTTGGATGAGTAAGATTCGTGCTTTAAGAAAAAGACTTCGTTTACTGAAAGCTAGGAAGGTAATTGCTGAAAGTGCGTATCGAAGGTTGTACAGAATGGCGAGCAGCGGAAGATTTGAATCAGTTGCTGATTTGGAACGCTACTTGAAAGCGCATGAGCTTTGGAGGAAACGCTAGTGGCCGAAAATTCGCGTTATTGTGCTCCGTTTCGTCGAAGACAAGAGGGAAAAACGGACTATAAAGCTAGAGAAGCATTTTTGCTTTCTGGGAAGCCTCGGCTAGTAGCTCGTACTAGTATCAACAATACGATTGCACAAATAGTTGTGGCTAAACCAAATGGAGATGAGGTTCTGGTCTCAGCGCAAAGCAGAGAACTGGCGAGAAAATATGGGTGGAAAGCTCCGAGGGGAAATCTTCCAGCAGCCTATCTAACAGGATTCCTCTGCGGACTGAAAGTTAAGGCCCGAGGGATAAAAGAAGCAATTCTCGACATAGGACTATATCCACCATCTAGGGGCGCAAGAATTTTTGCCGTTTTGAAGGGAGTTTTGGACGCCAAGCTGGATGTGCCGCACAGTGAGGAAAAACTACCTGATGAAAATAGAGTGAAAGGTGAACATATTGCAAAATATGCGGAAAGTTTAGCGTCCAACGTTGAAGAATATCAGTCCAAATTTTCAAAATATTTGGAGCAAAAACTTCCGCCAGAAACCCTTCCCAAACATGTTGCGCAAGTAAAAACGGACATGATAGCCGCGTTCAAAAGCGGAGGAAAGAAAAAGTGACATCAAGGAGGCGAGGAGATAGGAGGGGCAGGAGAGACTCGTCAGAAAGTCTAGAGCAGTGGGTTCCAAGGACTCGCCTTGGAAAGATGATTCAAGAAGGCAGGATTACCTCCATCGAAGAAGTGTTCGCGGCTGGTTTACAAATACGTGAACCTCAAATTGTTGACGCTTTGATTCCTGATCTGCAAGAAGAAGTCATAAACATAAATCTCGTTCAGAAGCAGACAGACGCTGGTGAAAAATCAAGGTTTAAAGCAATAGTTGCCGTCGGAAACAGAGACGGTTATATAGGCCTAGGATCTGGAAAGGCAAGGCAAGTGCGGAATGCCATTGAAAAAGCCGCTGCAGATGCACGCTTGAAGATTGTTCCAGTGAGGCGAGGATGCGGGAGTTGGGAATGTGATTGTGGAAAACTTCACTCAATACCATTCCAAGTTGAAGGCAAAACTGGTGGTGTAAGAGTTATTTTCGTTCCTAGTCCGAGAGGACTAGGTCTAGTGGCAAGCGAAGTGTCAAAGGTGATTCTCGGTCTCGCTGGCATAAAAGACTGCTGGACAAGAAGTCATGGTTCAACAAGAACAATCCCTTCTTACGCGTATGCAGTTTTTGACGCGTTGAAGCAAACGTACAACCTCATAATTCCAACGGATTGGGTGAGATAGATGACCGAAAAAACAAAAGAACGCAAATGCATCGCGGCCATAAGAATTCGCGGAACCATTAGCGCTTCATTGGAGGCAAGGGAAACCCTCCAGATGCTTCACTTGACTAGGAACAATTACGCTGTGCTAATTGACGATCGTCCATCATTCGTTGGAATGATAAAAGCAGTTCAAAACTACGTTACATATGGAGACCCCTCAAAAGAAACTGTGAGATCGTTGATAAAAGAAAAGGGGAGACTTGCAGGGAGTAAGAAACTAACCGATGAATATGCGCAGGAAGTTGGTTACAAGTCATTAGATGAGCTTGCAGACGCAATTTCTGATTGCCGTGTTGAATATTGGAAATTGCCAAACATCCAACCATTTTTTAGACTTCACCCGCCCACCAAAGGCTTCAAAGGCAAAATTAAAAGAAGTTATGGCTCAGGCGGGGAACTAGGATACCGTGGAGAGAAAGTTGCCGAGCTTTTGAATCGCATGCTCTAAATCTGTATTTCTGACCATTTTTCTTTCTTGTCTACATTTTTGTTTGCGATACGTTTTATAGCTACTTTTGAAATGCCATCTATTCTGGGGAAGGTAGATTGAGCGCGAAATGGCGAAGAAGCAAAAGAAACTTAAAAAGATTCGATATTTTCAGGGTTATTAACAAAGTTAGGACAAAAAACACACCTCAAACGTTTCGGACAAGAAGTTCAAAAGACAAGCGGCAAGCACACCCGTACAGATATAGGGTTCAGAAATTTTCTGGAGAAAAAAGATTGAGGGAGCCGAAGCCCTTGATCGATGTTCTTGAAGGAAACGATGACATAGCGGTTGTTGCAGAGTTCGCGGGATTCAACAAGGAAGATCTGAGAATACATGTGAAAGACCAAAAGTTAACTCTATATGCTGAAGCTTCAGACCGCAAATACCGTAAAAGTTTAAATCTTCCTAAGAGAGTGATTCCAAGCACCATATGCACAACATATAAAAATGGGGTGCTTGAAATACGGTTAAAAAAGGCTATTGAAGAGAAGGCCATGGATAAAATAGCAGGTTAGAAAATGCCGCATAGACTTAGAAAAACCAGAAAGAAACGGGGTTCAAGAACCCAAGGCTGGGGCAGAGTAGGTCAACACAGGAGGACAGGATCCAAAGGAAGGCGAAATCCTGGACGGCATAAGGCATTATGGTCATACGTTATAAAATATGAGCCTAACTATTTCGGCAAAGTAGGATTCACTTCCCCTAAAAGTCTCAAGAAGCAAGTTAATGTTATAAATGTTGGAATGCTTGACCGGATAGCTGAAAAGTTTTCAGCGGAAAAGCAGAAAGATAAGTCTTTCATAGATTTAGAAGGTCTTGGTTATACTAAACTTCTGGGCACGGGCAGAATTACAAAGCCAGTGGTCGTGAAGGTTGCGTCTTGCTCAAAAACCGCGGCTGAAAAGGTAAAGAGAGCTGGCGGACGAATCTTGATGGAAACTGAGGAAACTGGAGAGTAGCGGTTGATCGATGGCAGGGAGATTCCTAAGCTTATTTAAACCCGTTGCAAGGATTATGCCGGAAATCAAGGTGCCAGAGCGCAGGGTTCGGTTCAACGAGAAAATCTTCTGGACAGCAACTGTGTTGATAGTCTTTTTGGTAATGTCAGAAGTTCCTCTTTACGGTTTGTCCCCGGGCGCCGGTCAAGAGCTAGCACCGCTCAGGATAATTTTCGCTTCTAATCGTGGTACCTTAATGGAACTTGGAATCGGTCCGATAGTTACAGCCGGGTTAATATTGCAACTTCTGATCGGATCAAATATGGTACAGGCCGACATGGGCAATTCTGAGGATAGAGGCCTGTTTACAACAGCAAGTAAAGTCTTCTCCATTGTTCTCACAGGAGTTCAAGCATCAGCCTACATAATCGGTGGAATGTATGGTACCTTGGGCGGTCCCTCGGCAATAATCATCTTCTTGCAGTTAATTGCATCAGGAATTATTGTCTTACTGTTGGATGAACTTGTTCAAAAGGGCTGGGGATTCGGCAGCGGAATAAGCCTATTCATTATGGCTGGCGTTGCACAGCACATTTTCCTACAATGCTTTAATCCTGCAGGGCCCGTGGATGAATTCGGTAGCTCAGGATTTTTCGTCGCATTACTTCAAACGCTAATGGGTGGAAAATCCCTAACAGGGCTCATGTTAAGAGGAAACTATCCTTCTATAACTGGATTCATAGCTACAGGAGCAGCTTTTCTAATTGTAATCTACATGGAAGGAGTGAGAGTCGAATTGCCCTTGTCCTACGCTGGCTACAAGGGATACCGTAGCAGATATCCAATAAAGCTTCTATACGTTTCCAACTTGCCTGTAATCTTCGCATCAGCGCTATTCGCTAACGTGTATTTCTTCTCACAACTCTTCTGGAACATGAACGGTCAACCCATACCTGGCCAAAACCCATGGCTCGACCTTTTGGGTCAATTCACATGGATCGGAGAAGGAACGAACAGACAGGCGCAGGTGGTAGGGGGTCTTGTGCATTTCGTTACGGCACCTCGCAACCTCATAGATGTCGCTGGAGACCCTCTGAGGGCTTTTGGCTATCTTGGAATTCTTGTTGCTTTCTGTGTTATTTTCTCACTCACGTGGCTTGAAGTTGGAGGTTTAGGGCCGTCAACAGTGGCCAAACAGCTCGTAGATGCTGGCATGCAGATTCCTGGATATAGGCGATCTGGAAAGGCTGTTGAATCAATACTTAAGCGCTATATTCCCGCGGTTACGGTTCTCGGCGGAATAGCCGTAGGAGTGGTTGCAGGCATCACAGACTTCTTCGGCGTTTTCGGTTCAGGAATGGGTATCCTGCTCTCTGTAGGAATAATTTACCAGTATTACGAAACGTTAATGCGGGAAAGAGCGGCTGAAATGTATCCAGCGTTCAGGCGGATTTTCGGAGAATAATCCATGAATAAAACAGTAATCGTGACGGGAATTCCGGGAACTGGAAAAACCACTGTTTGCAATTTCGTGGAAAAATTTGCCAAAAATGCTGGCGTTGAAGTTAATGTGATAAACTATGGAACCATCATGATGGAGATTCTTGAGAAATACGGCAAAACTATGGAAAGAGACGCCATGCGAAAAGACAGCGTGGAGACGCAGCGTAAGCTGCAAAAAGAAGTGGCTGAGGCGGTCACAGAGAAAATAAGACGGCTGAAGGGCCTGATAATCATTGACACTCACATGTCAATAAAAACTCCTGAAGGATACCTTCCAGGGCTACCCAGCCACAATTTGCCGCTCTTGAAGCCGGAAATGCTGGTTCTTGTCGAGGCTCA
>Ga0172366_10000461_pt1 | contig 29072 bp, 27 predicted proteins | sample LakKivSesite69cm_FD_114533 | JGI IMG/M metagenome (GOLD analysis project Ga0172366, IMG submission 114533) | Sediment microbial communities from Lake Kivu, Rwanda - Sediment site 69cm | ecosystem: Environmental > Aquatic > Freshwater > Lake > Sediment | place: Rwanda: Western Province, Lake...
CGCTTTCTGGCTTGCCAGGGACTGGAAGTCGAGTTTTTTGGCAAAGCGGCTCATGCGGCAGCCCGACCCGAGGCAGGCGTCAATGCTCTGGAAGCAATGCTCCAGTCCTTTGCCGCCATTAATTCCCTCAGGCAACACATTAAGAATAAGGCTCGCATCCACGGGATTATTACCAACGGCGGGGAAGCGGCTAATATCGTCCCGGCGCACAGTGCTGGAACCTTTATCGTGCGCGCCGAGGATGATGCCTATCTGGACAAGTTAAAAGAGAAGGTGCTAAATTGCTTTATTGGCGCCGCCACAGCTAGTGGCGCCAGCCTAGAATACCGCTGGGGAAAGGTGCGCTATGCCCCGCTGCGCAACAATTTGATCCTAGCCAGACTGTTCAGGCAGAATATGCAGTCCCTGGGACGCAAGATGAGGCTCTCCGACCCAAGTAAAGCCTTTGGTAGTACTGATATGGGAAATGTCAGCCAGATAGTGCCCAGCATTCACCCCCATATCGCCATAGCGCCAAAGGAAGTAGTCGCCCATTCTCCAGAGTTTGCCTCGGCGGCTGCCTCTGAAGCGGGTATTCAAGGGATGCTTGATGGTGCCAAGGCTCTAGCCATGACAGTGGTTGACCTGGTAGCCAACCCTGAAATAGTTATCAAGGTTAAACGGGAGTTTGGCAAGGGAAATGATTAAGGTAGGTATCCCCAGAGCTTTGCTCTACTATCAATATTACCCGATGTGGAAGACCTTCCTTGAGGAGCTGGGGGCAGAGGTGGTGGTGTCACCACCAACCACCCAGGCGATACTATCTTCAGGCTCATCTCGGGTGGTGGCTGACACCTGTTTGCCGGTAAAGGTCTTCTGCGGGCATGTTCTGGCTCTGATAGGGGAGTGTGACCATATCTTTATTCCTGCCATTCGCAGTGTGAAAACCAAGATTTACAACTGTTCCAAGTTCCTTGGCTTACCTGATATGACTAGAGCAGTTATCCCCGAATCCCCCCCTATCCTAGATATAGACATAGACATTAACACGGGAAAACGTGAGCTGTATCAAGCTATCTATAAATTGGGTCGGCGTTTCACCTGGAGCCCGTTTAAAGTAAGGAAAGCCGCTGTCGCTGCCTGGCAGGCTTACCTGAAGTATAGACAGCTAATGTCAAATTACGGCTTAACCATACCACAGGCAATAGCGAGAATATCAAATACTACTGAAGCGGAGCCAAAAACGCTTTCCAGCCACCCCAGCCAAGCCAGCATTGCCATCGTTGGTCACCCCTATCTCCTGCATGATGAACATATAAACCACCGCCTCATCCACCGACTGGAGCAGGCTGATTATAAGGTTTTAACGCCGGAGATGCTTACCGGCGAGCAGCTTGAATTAGCTATAACTAGATTAGTAGGCAGACCCTACTGGACGTATGAAGAAGAGGTGGTGGGGGCTGGGGGGTATTACCTGGAAAGCGGAGTTGACGGTGTTATCGGCATAATGGCCTTTGGCTGCGGACCAGATTCCCTGATGATGGATATGGTGCGTCGGTAGTCGGCTAGGTTGAAGACTTCCACCTTTATGAGCCTCACCCTGGAAGAACATACCGCTGAAGCCGGTATAGCTACCCGGGTGGAAGCCTTCCTGGATATGATACAGAGAAGGAAGAGGAGACGGGCAGAAGCATGCGTCTAGGCTTACCCCATATGGGTAAAATATATATAGCGGTAAAATGCATGGCTGACCAGCTGGGCATTGACCTTGTCATTCCGCCGCCCACCAGTCAGCGCACTCTCGACTTAGGCGTCAAATACTCGCCTGAGACAGCTTGCCTTCCGTTTAAACTTACCCTTGGTAATATGATAGAAGCTCTGGATTTGGGGGCAGACACTACAATGATGCCAGGGGGACCTGGTCCCTGTCGCTTTGGCTATTATCACAAGGTTCAGGAGGCAATTCTACGCCAGCTAGGTTACAACTTTCACATGGTAACCCAAGACGGTGGTCTAAAGCACGTAATAAACGCACTCACCAATGGAGCCCCGCTACGGAAGGTAATAGTCGCTTTTAACTTTGGCATAGCCAAACTTAAGGCAGTGGAAGGACTGGAACAAATGGTACACAAAATACGAGCCATAGAGCGAGACAAAGGCAGTGCCAGCCGAATCTATAACGAAAGCTGTAAGGCTATTAACAATGTAGGCGACCACCAGGCGCTTAACCAAACCAAGCAAGAGTGTCTCCAAAGACTCAATAACCTACCTACTGTAGCTTTCCCCAAGCCATTAAAGATTGGTATTACCGGCGAGTTCTTCGTCGTTCTTGACCCCTTTGCTAACATGGACATAGAAATTGAGCTGGGAAAGCTAGGGGTTGAGGTAAAGCGCTCTATATTCGTCCAAGACTGGGTCAGGTTCAATCCCTTTCTTATTGCCCTTGGTTTACGGGAAAAGGACAGAAGCCACAAGGCAGCCATACCCTACCTTTCCCACCATGTGGGTGGGGATGGCTGGCAATCGGTGGGGGAGAAGGTGCTGCACGCTAAAGATTGGGATGGGATGGTTCACCTTGAACCGTTTGGCTGTGTGCCTGAAATAATGGCTCGCAACATCATGCCGTCGACAAAAGAGAAGCTCCCGGTACTCAACATCATCCTTGACGAACATACCGGGAAGGCAGGAGTGGTGAATCGGCTTGAAGCCTTCGTTGACATGATACGGAGGAGGAAAAAGGGTAAGGTATGCGTATAGGCATGCCCCATATGGGTAATCTATATATACCGTTTAAAGCCTTGTTCAAAAGGCTGAATATTGACTTCATAATACCACCGGTCAATAACCAACGCACTTTATCTCTGGGGGTCAGGTATTCCCCTGAAGGGATGTGCATCCCATTCAAGCTAACTTTAGGCAACCTGATTGAGGCTGCCGAGCTTGGCGCCGATACTTTACTCATGCCCGCCGGCTCGGGCATATGTCGCCTGGGCTACTATGCCAAGACACAGGAGCACATTCTTCATGACCTGGGGCATAATGTTGAAATAGTCTGCGTCGGGGTTTCGCAGCGGAAGCTTTTCGGCTTACTTGAAATGATTAAGCGCTTGTCAAACAATGCTCCCTGGTCTAAGATTATATCAGCCTTCCGCTTTGGTCTGGCTAAACTAACTGCCATGGACAGTATAGAACGAGCAGCACAAAAGGTACGCCCTGTAGAGCTGGTGAAGGGAACAGCAAATAACATATTTGACAAAGCGATTAGGGCTATTGACCAGGCTGACGATTATAATACCCTGAAAAGGGGGCAAATAGACTACATTAACCAGCTCAACCAGGTAACTAAAGAGGGCAGGGCTCAACCACTGGTGGTGGGCATAGTTGGGGAGTTTTATGTCTTGCTGGAGCCCTTCTCCAATCTAGATATGGAGAAGGAGTTGGGTAAGCTAGGGGTTGAGGTAAGAAGAACCACCTTCGTCTCGGAGTGGACCAAATTCAGCCTGTTCCTCAACCCCCTGGGCATGAGTGAGAAGGACAGGATTCATAGGGCAGCTTTACCCTATCTTAAGCGGGACATCGGCGGTGATGGTTGGGAGTCAGTAGGAGAAAAGGTGCTCCACGCTAAGGAGTATGATGGCTTAATCCATCTGGCTCCATTTACCTGTATGCCAGAGATAGTAGCCCAGAATATCATGCCATCGACCAAGGAGAATATCCCGGTGCTGACCGTGCTTTGTGACGAGCAGCTAGCCAAGCCAGGCATGTTAACCAGGCTGGAGGCGTTCGTTGACCTGCTAGAACATAGGCGGCAGGCAAAAAGCAACAACAAAGGAGAGATTGCTTAGTAACCCATCCCCCTGCCCCCCTTCCCTTTGTAAGGGAAGGGGGGCAAAACGGGTTCCCTGAAAAATCTTTGATTTTTTAGGGTGTGTAAAGGGGGTGAGGTTGACAAACAACCTAAGGAGAGTCATGGAAGCCTATTTGGGCATTGATGTTGGCTCAGTAACCACCAAGCTTGCCGTCCTGAAACAGGATGATGGGCTGGTTACCCATGTCTACCTGCCGACGCAGGGTAAGCCCATTGAAATGGTGCAGCAGGGGCTGCGTCAAATCAAACAAAACCTGCCCAAGGATGTGGACGTCGGCGGTGTGGCTACCACAGGCAGCGCTCGCTACCTGGCTGGGGTTATCGTCGGTGCCGATTTAGTCAAGAATGAGATTACCAGTCATGCCGTAGGTGCTTTGCACTACTTCCCCCAAGGGCAAACCATCATTGAAATCGGGGGGCAGGATAGCAAGATTATCATTATTAGGGACGGGATAGTGACCGACTTCGGTATGAACACGGTATGTGCTGCCGGCACTGGCAGCTTCCTAGACCACCAAGCACTGCGCCTTAATATGAGCATTGAGGAACTCAGCGAGCGGGCGTTAGAGAGCACCACACCGGTACGTATCGCCGGGCGATGTACCGTTTTTGCTGAATCAGACATGATACACAAACAACAAATGGGGCACCGGACTGAGGATATTCTCTATGGCCTATGCCAGGCATTAGTGCGCAATTACCTTAACAATGTTGGCTTGGGCAAGGATATTCAGCCGCCGATAATATTTCAGGGTGGTGTTGCCTTCAACCGGGGTATAATCAGGGCGTTTCAAGAAGAGCTTGGTGCCGAGGTGATTGTCCCACCCCATCACGAGGTGATGGGGGCAATAGGCGCTGCCTTGCTGGTGCATGAAGAGATGGCAGGTAGGGATGACGGCAGCAAGTTCAAGGGATTTGGCATCAGTGAGATAAAGTATCACACCTCCTCATTTGAATGTAAAGCCTGTCCCAATCAGTGTGAGATTGCCCAGCTTTCGGTTGACAGCCAGATTCTTGCCCGGTGGGGAGGACGTTGCGACCTGTGGGAAAGGAGCCCCAGCGGGTAAAAATTTTGAGCGAGAAAGAGATGATAATTGCCGTTGATGCTGCTGGCGGAGAGTATGCCCCCTATGAAATAGTGAAGGGAGCTATACAAGCAGCTCAGGAATATGGTGTTGATATTGCCCTGGTGGGAAGTAAAGCCATACTCCACGTGCTGGCAGGTCGCTACAGAAATAAGCTGAACCTTAGTATCATTGAAGCACCACAGGTTATTGAGCCTTATGAGCCACCCCTGAAGGCAGTCCGCAATAAACCAGACTCCTCAATAGTGGTTGGAATTAATCTGGTAAGAGATGGCATAGCTTCAGCTTTCGTCTCCGCCGGTAACACCGGGGCAGTAGTATGTGCCAGCCTCCTTAGCCTGGGAAAGATAAAAGGCATTGAGCGCCCCGCCCTGGGCAGTTTTCTTGATATCACCCCCTCCACTCCCCCCCTCCTTATTGATGCTGGTGCCAATGCTAACTGCCGACCCAGCCACTTAGTCCAATTTGCTTACTTAGGCACGACCTATGTTAAGCACCTGGTGGACATCAACTCCCCACGTGTCTGTCTGCTCAGCAATGGCACAGAAGAAACAAAGGGCAATCGGCTGATTCACGAAAGCTATAGTCTCCTCAAGAAGACCAACTTGAACTTTATAGGCAATATAGAAGGGCAAGACATATCTAAGAGAACCGCCGACGTCATCGTTACCGATGGCTTCACCGGGAACATAGTGCTCAAGACCATCGAAGGATTAGGCGACACTTTTGGGGAACTGCTGCGCCAAGCAGGTCATATTTTCTCCACCGCCTATCACCTCCAGGTGCGAGCTTTCCTCCGAGATATAGGATTAGGCTCCTGGGTAAAACGGCTAGACTATAAGGAATACGGCGGGGCGTGCCTTCTGGGGGTAAATGGAAATATCATCGTAGCCCATGGACGCAGTCAGGCTAAGGCAATTAACAATGCTATAGGTTTAGCCAAACAGACAGTGGAACGGGACATCTGCCGAATAATTAAAGAGGAGAGCTATGAATAAGCCAATTGTAGTAGATGATGCCAGCTTCGACCAAACAGTGCTGCAGTCAAAGACGCCGGTACTGGTCGACTTCTGGGCACCCTGGTGTCGCCCCTGTCTTATGGCTGCCCCGGTGCTAGAGGAGCTGGCTGAGGAGTACGCCGGCAGGATAACTGTGGCTAAGTTGGATGTTGACCAGAACGCCAGAACCGCCGCCAAATATGGCATAATGGCCATTCCCAATCTTATTATCTTCAAAAATGGAAAGCCAGTGTCACAAATAGTGGGCTACAAACCAAAGGCAGAGTTGAAACGAGACCTGGATGCTGCCCTGAAATAAAGCCTATGAACAAGAAATACGAGGTAATTATAATTGGTGGTGGCCCGGCTGGACTTAGCGCTGGACTCTATACTTCAAGAGCCAGGCTCAATAGCCTGCTAATAGAAAGGGGGGTGGTGGGTGGGCAGATAGCCGATGCCGAGCTGGTAGAGAACTACCCCGGCTTTCCTGAGGGTATTTCCGGTGCCGAGCTGGGACAACTAATGCACCAGCAGGCAACTAAATATGGGTTACAAACCTTACTGACTGAGGTCACCGGCATTGAGCTTCAGGGGGAGAAAAAGGTGGTAGCGACCACCAAGGGCAGCTTCACTGCCAAGGCAGTAATTATTGCCAGCGGCTCAGAACGGCTCAAGCTGGGGATACCAGGGGAAGAGGAATTTACCGGTAAAGGGGTATCCTATTGCGCCACTTGTGATGCCTTTTTCTTCAAAGAGCAGCCAGTAGCTGTAGTTGGTGGTGGTGATGCAGCCATTACTGAAGCCCTCCACCTCACCAAGTTCGCCTCCAGGGTCATAGTGCTCCATCGGCGTAATCAGCTCCGTGCCAGCCGCATCCTACAGGAGAAAGCCTTCTCCGAACCAAAAATAGAATTCCTGTGGAATACGGTAGTGGAGGAAATTGAGGGCAAAGATAAGGTTGAGCGGCTGAGGCTCCGCCAGGTAATAACCGGGGAGAAATCTACCCTGGATGTATCCGGGGTCTTTGTCTCTATCGGGCTCACACCGGGCACAGATTACCTCAAAGGCGTTTTGCCATTAGACGCCGCTGGCTACGTCATAACCAATGAAAAAATGGAGACGGAAATACCTGGAATTTTTGCTGCTGGCGATATACGCCTGAGCTCTGCCCGGCAGGCGATAACCGCTGCCGGGGATGGCGTCACCGCCGCTATCTACGCCGAAAAATTCATCTCCCGATAGCCTAGCGCTTCTCCAACAAGTGAAGTATAATTATAAATAAGGAGAAATTATGAAGGTCATCTTTTTGGATGATGTGCCCAATGTGGCTAGAGCCGGTGAGATAAAAGAGGTAGCCGATGGCTACGGCAGGAACTTCCTCATCCCCAAAAAACTAGTCTTGTTAGCCACCCCACAGGCAATCAGCCAGGCAGAAACCAGAGACAAAACAAAAGCCGGGACAAACACTGAATTGATTGAGCTGGCTCGCCAGCTAGATGGGAAGGAGGTCAGCCTCAAAGCTAAAGCCGGAGCCAAAGATAGACTTTACGGCTCAATCACCAGTACTGATATTGCTTCTGAGCTAAGCAATACCGTCGGGCTGGCTATTGACAAAAGAAAGATAGAATTGGACGAGCCTATCCGTCAACTCGGTAGTTACGAGGTGGCTATTAGGTTAGCTAAGGACATTGTACCCAAAATCAGGGTTACTGTAACCGAAGAGGAGACCCCGAAAGAAGAAGAGAAGGCTCCAAAGAAAAAAAAGAAGGCTCCAAAGAAAGAGGAGGCTCCAAAGAAAGAAGAAAAGCCTCCGAAGGGAAAAAAGAAGACCCAGAAGAAAGAGGAGAAGACCTAGAATGTATGGCGACAAATTGCCGCCGCATGATATTGATGCTGAAGAAGCGGTAATCGGCTCACTGCTGGTAGACAGGACAGCAATCTATAAAATTGCCACCTTTCTGCAGTCGTCGGACTTTTATAGCGAAAGAAACTCACTGGCATATGGGGCATGCCTATCGCTCTACCAGCGTGATGAACCGATAGACCAAATCACATTAGCTCAAGAGCTTGACCGGAGAGGAAAACTGGAGGCGTGTGGTGGCGCTGCCTATCTAAGCCACCTGATAGCCATATGCCCGACCTCTCTTGATATTGAGCATCATGCCCAAATCGTTTATCGCCTGGCGGTAATGCGCCACCTGATTGAGGCTGCAGGGCAAATTGCCAATATCGGTTATCAGGCTGACCCGGATGTTGATGCCAGCCTTACCCGGGCTGAGGATACCCTGTTTAGGCTGCGTCACGGGCAAAGTCCTCGAGACTTCACCCATATCCGCCAGGTGCTGGACAAGTATTTTGAGACCACCGCCGCCGGCCTCGGGGCAGCAGGAGGCCAGCCCAAGGAGCCAATCCCCTATGTGCTGTCAGGTTTTGCCGGCCTAGATGAATTCCTGGGTGGATTTCAGCCCTCCGACCTAGTTATCGTTGCCGGCAGACCAAGCCTGGGTAAGACAAGCCTGGCGCTTAGCCTTGCCCGGAATGCCGCCGTAGAGCAACAGGCTTGCGTGGCTCTCTTCAGCCTGGAGATGGCACGGGAGCCATTGGTGCTGCGCCTCCTGGCTAGCGAAGCCGAGGTTGACTCCAGGCGGGTTCGCCTTGGGCTTCACACTGAAGAGCAGGAAAAAAGGATTATGGATGCTATCGGCAGGCTTTCCGAAGCACCAATCTATATTGATGATACCCCTCAACTGCGGGTGGTAGAGATGCGAAGCAAAGCCCGCCGCTTGCACTTTGAGCGTGGTATCAACATGATTATTGTTGATTACCTGCAGCTAATGCAGGGGGACGGGAGGGGGGAAAGCCGTGTCCAGGAAGTTAGCTATATCTCCCGTTCCCTTAAGGCATTGGCTCGTGAGCTCAATGTGTCAGTGCTGGCAGTATCACAGCTCAGCCGAGCTGTGGAGTGGCGTGCCTCACACAGACCTCAGCTATCTGACCTGAGGGAAAGCGGCAGCATTGAGCAGGATGCCGACGTGGTTATGTTTATCTACCGAGATGAGGTCTATTACACCAAGGAGGAATGGGAAAGGGAACACCCCGGAGAAAGCTACCCGCCACCGGCTGATATCATAATCGCCAAGCACCGCAATGGTCCCACCGGCGAAACCAAGTTGCTGTTCAAACCCAGGCTGGCTAAGTTCGTCAATATTACCAACGAAGAGCCGAGTCTATTATGAAGCAGTTTACCGGTTTCCCAGCCAAGATGCAGTTCACCCCGGTGCCCAATTTTTTCCTCAGCGCCCTAATGCCACAAATCAGTGACATCACCGAGCTGAAAACTACCCTCCACATCTTCCGGACGCTTTACCAAAAACGGGGCTATCCTCGGTTCATCACCTGTAGAGAGCTGCTGGGCGATAAGAGCCTGATGAGCAGCTTCAAGGAGGCAGCCAGACCGCCAGACGAGGTATTGCGCCATGCCCTGGAAACGGCTACCAAGCGGGGTACCATCCTCCATATGGTATTAGACAGGGATGGCACGCCCGAGGATATTTACTTCCTCAATACCGAGTCTGATAGACAGATTATGGCAAAAATCCAAAATGGCGAGCTCAGCTTAAGTGGACTGAAAGCAAAAGAACAAACCCCTATTGACACCGAGGAGCCGCCTGACATCTTCACCCTTTATGAACAGAACATTGGGATGCTAACCCCGATGATTGCCGATGAGCTGCGCGATGCCGAGAGGCTTTACCCCGAAACCTGGATAAGGGATGCCATCAAGGAGGCGGTCTCCCTTAACAAACGGAGCTGGAGGTATATTGCCAAGATTCTGGAGCGCTGGTCAGCAGAAGGTAAGAGTGATGGAACATATAGGGGAGATTTTAAGAAGACAGACCCAGATAAATACATCAAGGGCAAATATGGACATATGGTCAGGCGCTGAAGAACAAGAAGCCCAGCCGAGTTCACTCTGTCCTATTTGTAAGGGAGCAGGATTTGTTCACCCCCGGCTACCCTCAGGCAAGCCGGATTATAGCCGGGTTATTACCTGCCGTTGCACTCAGAAAGAATTAGATAAAGAGCGCCAAACTCGCTTACAACGACATAGTGGTCTTGAACTAGAGTTACTTAAAAAAATGACCTTTGACAATTTTGACTGGAAACGAGTTAATCTGCTGCCGGAGGAACGCGAGAATCTGAAGAAGGCGTTCGATACAGCGCTTGACTTCGCTAAATCACCTGAAGGCTGGCTGATATTCCAGGGTGTTACCGGCTGCGGTAAAACCCACCTTGCCGCCGCCATCGCCAATTACCGCCTCAAAGCCGGTCAGCCAGTCAAATTTGAGGTAGTGCCTGACTTTCTTGACCATTTGCGCTTCACCTTTAGCCCGGAGAGCACGGTGACCTATGACCAGCTGTTTGAAGAGGTAAAGAACGCCCCCCTGCTTATCTTGGACGACTTTGGTGAACAGTCCACCACTCCCTGGGCACAGGAAAAGCTCTATCAGATTATCAACTATCGCTATAATGCCCGGCTAGCTACAGTAGTAACCACTCGCTGCTCACCGGATGAGATTGACGACCCCATTACCTCCCGCTTCTTCGACCACCAAATCAGCGTGGCATTCAATATCATCGCCCCCGACTACCGGACTGATGCCACATCTAGCCGGAAGAAAATAACTCGCGGTGGCAGAAAAGAGCGCCGGAGCTAACCATTAACTTGCATTGGCTGAAGTTTTTAGCTAAAATGAGGAAGTTTTTCATATAGACGAGGTCTAGCGATGGTAAACCAGCCTGTTTTAGTGCTAAACCAGAACTACGAGCCACTCAATATATGTCGGGTGCGACGGGCAGTAGTATTACTGTACTATAGCAAGGCCGAGATGCTGGAGAATGGCACCGGATTTATCCACTCGGTGAGCTGCAATTTCCCTGTGCCTTCGGTAATCCGATTAGCTTATATGATTAAGCGTCCCCGACCTCAGCGGAAGCTAACCCGCCTTGAGGTTTTCAACCGCGACCAATATACCTGCCAGTATTGTGGTAAGCAGACCCATCAAATTACCCTAGACCATGTTATTCCCCGATACCGAGGTGGTGAACACGTATGGGAAAATGTAGTTAGCGCCTGCATACCTTGCAATCGGCGCAAGGCAGGTAAATCCCCTAACGAAGCTGGAATGAAATTAATTCGCCAGCCCACACCGCCACGGGGTGGTGTCTCCTTCTACATCCCCCGCAGCTATCTGCAAACCTGGGAGCAGTGGCAAAAATACCTCCCCCAGTGAGAACTACTCCTTGGGCGGTTGCTCCTCAATAGTAATTTTACTGAGCGGCAATTCTACTGTTGCCTGGCTCTTTAACTCAACCAGTACCGTTTCCTTGAGTGGATTACCCCCTACTACCTTAGCCACCCCCATAGGTGTGGACACTCGCTGACCCTGCTTAGGCATTTTCTCCTTCATGGCGCGGTATTGCTCACTCTCATAGGCTAGACAGCACAACAACCGACCACAAATACCAGATATTTTCATCGGGTTAAGGGGTAAATCCTGCTCCTTAGCCATACGGATAGAAACTGGAGAGAACTCGGCCAAGAAGTCCACGCAGCAAAGAGGTCGCCCACACCGCCCAAAACCGCCAATCAATTTGGCTTCATCCCTGGGTCCGAGCTGATGTAGCTCAACCCTTACCTTAAAACGGCTATTTAACTCCCGAACTAGCTCACGGAAATCAACCCTCTCCGTAGCGCTAAAGAAAAAGGTAAGCCGACTACCGTCAAGATTATATTCTGCGGCTAGCAGTTTCATTGGCAGTCCTAATTTAGTTATCAGCTTACCACACTCAGTCAGAGCCTCAGCTTCCTTCTCCTCAAACTCCTGAGCCCGCTTAATATCCTCTGGCTCTGCCTTACGCACTACCGGCTTCAGCCCCTTAGTCACCTCACTGGCTAAGACCTGTTTGGGGGCAATGAACACCCTCCCCAGCTCCAGCCCACGAGTTGTCTTGACCACTACATAGTCATTTGCCTCCAGGTCGATACCTGCCGCGTCAAAGTAATATACTTTACCCGCCCTTTTGAAACGTACGCCAACAATCTCTGCCATAATCTATGCCCCGCTCCTTCCCGGCATACTCAGCATCAGCACCTCAAGCACCAACCGGGGATTGGCATTCTGCCTAAGCTGCTCCCCAGCCGCCTGAATACTATGGATAAAAGCCCTTAATTGAGCCAAGTTATAACCTCTGGCTATGTCAACCAGCATAGCTTTAAAGTCAATATTGGTGATGGTGTCATCGCAGCCGAGTTTAACCAACAACAGGTCACGCCACCAGTCAAGCCACAGTTCCAGTATTTCCTGAACCATAAGCCTATTTTGACTGAACCGGGCTACCAGTTGGGTAACGTAATCAAAACGCTGCTCATAATCAGCACCGACCATATCAAGCAGCTTGCCTATCTGCTCACTACGCCGCTGAAGCAAACTATCATCAACCGCCGCCGATAGTGCCCAACCCAGGCAGCCACGACTGAGCCTGGCTAGAAGCTCGGCCTTTTCTGGCTCAATGCCCCAACGTTGATTAAGGACAGCCTCCACCTCAGAGGGAGCTAAAGGGTGCAACTCCAACTGCTGACAGCGAGAAACCACAGTGGCTGGCAGCACTCCGCTATTGGTGGTCAGCAGGATAAAGGTTACCTCACCTACCGGCTCTTCCAGGGTCTTAAGCAGGCAGTTAGCTGCTTCAATTGACAGGAGTTCAGCCCCATCAATAATAAATACCTTATACCTGCCCTCAAAGGGTGGCAGGTTGGATGAATGCTGCATCTCTCTAATCTGGTCGATGCCAATTTCAGCCCGAGCCTTATCAGTCGGGTCCCTGCCGGAGTCCAAGCCGATAATCTGGACATCAGCATGCTTGCCCGAGGCTATTTTCTGGCAGGGATGGCACAAACCACAGGGCGGCTCAGCCCCCTGGCAGTTAAGTGCCTGAGCCAGGTTTAGAGCCAGGGTCATCTTGCCCACATGGGGGGGACCAACCAGAAGATAGGCATGAGCAACACCCTTTTGCTCCAGGCTTCGCTGAAGCAAGGAAACCGCCCTAGATTGCCCGACTACCTGCCACAAAATAGAGCCTCCTCACCTAAGCTAAATCACACCTCATCAGGTCTTCCAGCGTCTCCCGGCGCCGAATAAGGCGCGCCTTGCCTTCCTTAACCAGAATAACTGCTGGCTTAAAAGAGGCGTTATAGTTCATTGCCTCAGGTATGGAGTAAGCACCACAGCCCGGTACCGCTATAATATCGCCGGCGACAGGTTGCGGCAATTCAATGTCTCTGATTAGTATATCACCTGACTCGCAGAACTTACCGGCAATGGTGAATTTGCTTGTTATTTTATCCTTCATCCGATTGGCGATTACTGCCTCAAGCTTAGCTCCATAAAGGGCGGGGCGGATATTATCCGCCATCCCGCCATCCACTGAGACATAACACCTGACACCGGGTATGTCCTTTACCACCCCAACGGTGTATAATGCCACTCCAGCCTGCCCGACTATTGACCTCCCTGGCTCGATAATAAGCCGCGGCAGTGCCAGCTTTAACTTTTGGCATCTACCAATGATACTGGATGTTATTGCCTCGGCGTAGACCGAGATGGGTGGAGCCGGAGAATCCAGGGTATACTGGATAGCATACCCGCCACCAACACTCATTTCCTTGAGCTCAAAACCATGTTTCTGCCTCATCTCAGCGGCAAAATTAAGAATAATCTCGATAGCCTGCTGATACGGCTCAGTCTCAGCAATCTGTGAACCGATATGAAAATGTAGCCCGCGCAGGCTAAGTTCGGGCATAGACATGGCAGTAGCCACCGCCTCCTCGCCATGAACCATTGGGAAGCCAAACTTACTGTCGATATTACCGGTGATGTTATACCGGTGTGTATGAGGGTCTACCCCAGGAGAGATGCGCAGTAATATATTGGGTATAATTCTCTTCTCCCTAGCTATTTCACCCAGCATTTTAAGCTCATGAAAATTGTCCACCACTATGCGGCCAACTCCCGACTCCAGAGCTAAAATAAGTTCCTCGGCTGACTTATTGTTGCCCGGGAAACAAACCCTATCCATCGGGAAACCAACCGACCTAACGATGCCAATCTCTCCGCCGGAGACAACATCCAACCCCAGCCCCTCCTCCATAAAGAGGAGTGTCAGTGCCTTATTGATGAAAGCCTTACAGGAATAAAGAACAGTAGTATCGGCATAGCGCTGACCAAACTCCTGCTTAAATTCGGCACACCGACTGCGCAGGCTGAATTCATCAAAGACATATAGCGGCGTGCCAAACTCAGCGGCTAGCTCCACAGTATCACAGCCACCGATAACAAGGTGACCTCTATCATTTATACCTGATTCTACTGGAAATAAAATAAACCGAGAAACCATTTCCTCAATGTTAGCAGTGCCGACAGATGAAGTCAATTTATTTATCAACCTCACCCCCTTAGTCCCCCTCTCCTTCAAAGGAGAGGGGGAAGAAATAGAAAGAGGGGCTTTCGCCCCTCTTAAACTCCCCCATGGAAGCAGGAGTTTGAGGGCAAAGCCCCTGAGGGCGGGAGGGTGGGAGAAAAGAGATAAGTTAAAAACAGGGAGGGGCTGGGGGCGTAGCCCCGCAAACCTCTATGGCAAACATTACTTCGTATCTTCCCGACCTAAACAGCGTGGGCTAACGCCCCTCTTAAACACCCCCCTTTCGTATTTACTCCTTCAAAGAGGATGGAGGATGATATTAAAAAGAGGGGCTAACGCCCCTCTTTAAATTTTCCCTCCCCTTCCCCTTGCTAAGGGGAAGGGGATTAAGGGGATGGGGTTAGCAAGGTCCCTTAAATTGACACCCCGTCGGGCAGACCGTTAGAATATCATTTAACCCTAATTAAAGAGGCAAAATTTGTATCAAAAGACTACCCTAGATAACGGGCTGCGGGTTATTACCGCCACCATGCCCCATATCCGCTCCGTATCTATTTGCATCTTTATCGGGGTCGGCTCCAGATATGAGACCGAGCCACAGGCTGGTATCTCGCACTTCATTGAGCACCTGTGTTTTAGGGGCACGGTAAAGCGCCCCACAGCCAGAGAAATCTCCGAGGCAATAGAGGGGGTGGGGGGAATCCTTAACGGCGGCACCGACAAGGAAGTGACCCTTTACTGGTGCAAGGTGGCTCAGCCCCATTTCCCCCTCGCCCTAGATGTGCTGGCCGATATGCTGCTCCACTCAAAATTTGACCCAGCCGATATTGAACGCGAGCGCCAGGTTATCATTGAAGAAATTAATATGGGAAAGGATTCCCCACCCCAACTGGTTGACATGCTCATTGACGAGCTCTTGTGGCCCAATCACTCCCTGGGCAGGGATATAGCTGGCAGCAAGGAATCGGTGACTGCCATTACCCAGGACATGATGCTTGGCTATCTAGCCCGTCAATATCTACCCAGCAATACGGTAGTCAGCATTGCTGGCGCCGTCGAGCACCAGGAGATGGTGAATGCTGTAGCTCAGACCCTGGGCAATTGGGTTAACCCACAGCCCCGCTCCGAATATCTGACGTATAAAGAGCAACCATTCCCTCGGCTACGTATTGAGACAAAGGACACCGAGCAAGCCCACCTTTGCCTGGCAGTAACCGGGTTGCCACTGCTTCACCCCAAGCGCTTCACCCTCGACCTGCTTAATGTCATCCTTGGCGAGGGCATGAGCAGTCGCCTGTTTACCAAGATTCGCGACCGGCTGGGACTTGCCTACAGCATCCATAGCTATGTAGAGCACTTCCTTGACACCGGCTCGGTTACCATTTATGCCGGGGTGAAGCCAGAAAACCTGACCATAGCCATCAAGGCTATCCTGGAGCAACTTTCCCAGCTTAAGGAAACAATTCCCGAACCGGAATTATCCAAGGCAAAGGAACTATCAAAAGGGCGCTTGCTACTCCGCATGGAGGATAGCCGCAGTGTTACTGGCTGGATGGGAGGGCAGGAAATTCTCACTGAGCGCATTCTCAGCGTTGACCAGGTAGTGTCCATTATTGATGCCATTACCACCGAAGAGCTGAGGCAGTTAGCCCAGGAGTTGCTGATAGCCAGCCAGCTCCGCCTGGCGGTGGTTGGTCCTGTCACTAAAGATGAGCCTCTGGAGGAACTGCTGAAGCTATAGATTATAAAAATAGCCGCAGCCAGAAGACCACGGCTATTTTTATTCCCGTTACCAAGAAACCAAGCTAATACTCCATACCACCGCCGGGAGGCATGCCTGGCATCTTCTCCTTCTCCGGTATGTCAGCCACCAGGGACTCAGTAATCAAAACCATGGCGGCAATACTGGCGGCATTCTCCAGGGCAGACCTTACCACCTTGGTCGGGTCGATAATACCTTTTTCCACCATATCACCAAAGTCATCGGCTTCAGCATCATAACCAATCCCAAGCTTGCTCTTCTTAACCGCATCCACTACTACCGAGCCATCCCGGCCAGCATTTATGGCAATCCAGCGTATTGGCTCCTCCACCGCTCTCCTAACAATATTGACCCCGGTGAGTTCATCCCCGCTAGCCCCCAGTTTTTTTAACACCGAAGTAGCCCTGAGCAGAGCCACACCACCACCAGGCAGAATACCCTCTTCTACCGCTGCCCTAGTTGCTGATAAGGCATCCTCAACCCGGTGCTTCCTCTCCTTAAGCTCAACCTCGGTAGCCGCCCCAACCTTGATGACACCTACCCCGCCTACCAGTTTTGCCTGTCTCTCCTGAAGTTTCTCACGGTCAAAATCGGAGGTGGTCTCCTCTATTTGAGCCTTAATCTGCTTTATCCTGGCTTTGATTGCCTCCTCCGAGCCCTTGCCTTCAACTATAGTAGTGTTGTCCTTATCAGCAGTCACGCGGCGGGCTCGGCCCAGGTCCTCCACGGTAACTGAGTCCAACTTTCGCCCCACCTCCTCAGAAATGACCTTACCACCAGTGAGGATAGCAATATCCTCCAGCATTGCCTTGCGCCTATCGCCAAAGCCAGGGGCTTTAACCGCCAGGACATTTAGCGTGCCCCGTAGCTTATTCACCACCAGGGTAGCTAGGGCTTCGCCTTCAACATCCTCAGCAATTATTAGCAGGTTCTTTGACATCTGAAGTATTTTCTCCAGAGCCGGCAGAAGGTCAGATATAGCCGAGATTTTCTTATCAGTGATAAGAATATAGGGGTCTTCTATCACTGTCTCCATCTTCTCGGCATTGGTGATGAAATAAGGACTGATATAGCCACGGTCAAATTGCATCCCCTCTACATACTCGGTCTCATACCTTACTCCCTTGGACTCCTCCACCGTGATAACCCCATCCTTGCCCACCTTCTCCATCACCTCGGCAATTAGGTCGCCAATCTCCTTGTCTTTGGCAGTAATAGTGCCCACCTGGCCAATCTGCTCCTTGCCCTTGACCTCAGTAGATACTCGTTTAAGCTCATCAACAATTGCCCGGGTCGCTTTCTCAATACCCTTCTTTAGCGCCATAGGCTCAGCCCCAGCCGCCACATTCTTAAAGCCCTCGGAAATAATGGCATGAGCCAGAATAGTAGATGTAGTAGTACCATCGCCACAGGCATCATTGGTCTTGGTGGCTGCTTCCTTAACTAACTGCACACCCATGTTCTCAAAGGGGTCAGGCAGCTCAATATCCTTGGCAATGGTAACCCCATCATCAATTACCGACGGAGCCCCCCATTTTTTATCCAGCGCTACACAATGCCCCTTGGGTCCCAGGGTCACCTTGACCGCATTAACCAGAGTATCTATTCCCTTCTTTACCGAATGCCTGACCTCCTCGTCAAATATAATCTGTTTCGCCATTTTATCCCTCCTTACCTCTTAACCTTTTTAGCCAAAATGTCACTCTCCCGCAAAATCACCAGCTCTTCGTCATCAATCTTAATCTCAGTGCCGCCATATTTAGTATAAATCACCACATCACCCACCTTAACATCCATAGCTATCCGCTTTCCATCCTCAGATAGCCTGCCCGGACCAACAGCCAGAACCTTCCCCTCCTGGGGTTTCTCCTTGGCAGTATCAGGAAGAACAATCCCCCCCTTGGTCACCTCCTCCCTCTCAATCGGCTTAACTACCAGCCGATCGGCCAACGGTTGAAGCTTACCCGCCATTTCAATCCTCCTTGCTCAATTCAATTTACCGTTCCCCATTTTAGCACTCTTAGGGGAAGAGTGCTAACGCCTATCATAGCGCAGATAAGCCTAAGTGGCAACTCAAAAGATGGTAACTCAGAGCTAATGTAGGCAATTAACAAGCATTTATAGCCATAAATTCCTCTTTTTCTCCCCAAATCCCCCTTTTTGTCTCATTCTATCCTAAGGTGTATAATGGTTTCCTGTTGACAGTTTACACTGAATCGTGTAGAATCTAGACGTGAGCCAGCGATACCGAAAAAACCGACCACAGTGGGATAGGGAGCAAATTCAGTCCTTAAGGCGCCATCTGGGACTAACCCAGCGTGAGCTGGCGGAGACACTGGGGGTACGCCAGCAAACAATAAGCGAATGGGAAACAGGGATATATAAACCCCGCGGTGCCTCAACTACCCTTCTTTCCATTATTGCCGAAAGAGCTAGATTTGAATATCAGGCTGCTCCCCAAGAAACAACAGAAGGTTGACATTATACACGGAACCGTGTATAATAATTACAACTTCATCAAGAGCTCGATACACAGTTAAGCTAAGGAAAATCATAAAATAGCGGTTTAGCCAGAGTAAACCGCTTTTATCGGGCTATTGATACACGATACCGTGTTAAATAAACAAGGAGAATTGAAGAGAGGCTTCGCCTCTCTTACATAACCGATTCCCCCTCCCTTATAAAGGGAGGGGGATAACAGGGGGAGGGTTGCCAAATAATATTACAGAGAGGGTGGTGGTGGAAATGTGGCAGCAACTAATGGATAGGGCTGAGCTGACCACAGCCGACGGTGAGCCGATAAGGATAATCTATCCGGGGAAAAAGAATGACGACCGAGGGGCTGATTTCCGGGATGCAGTCATCGCCACCAACCGGGGGATAATCAAGGGGGATATAGAGGTTCATGTCAAAACCAGCCATTGGCAAGTTCACCGACATTACCAAGACCCAGCCTATAACCGGGTAATCCTGCAGGTGGTTCTGTGGCACGACACTGAGGCAGCGACCAGTCTCCATAATGGGAAAACAGTGCCCACCCTGGTGCTAGATAGATACCTTGGGGATGCCCCCGAGCATTGGACGAGACTGGTTCCTTCCACCATGCCTTGCCGTAAGCCGGTAAAAGGCTTGGCTACCGAGACCGTGGCGAAATTGCTGGATAGTGCTGGGGAGGAGCGCTTCTGGGCCAAGGCGGCTGAGTTTCACGCTGAATTAAGCCAAATGGAGGCAAGCCAGCGCCTTTACCAGGGGATAATGAGCGCTCTAGGCTATGCCAAGAACAAGCCGCCCATGCTCCAGCTAGCCAGGAAGGTGCCACTCCACAGGCTCCAGCCCATGACCGAGGGCGGAACACCGGAGCAGGAATGTCTTGCCCAGCTACAGGCACTACTGCTGGGCACAGCTGGGCTACTCCCCTCGCAGCGCCGTGATAGGCACCGGGGATATGACGGAGACAGGTGGGTTGATAAACTGGAGGGGCTATGGGCTGCCTCCGGCCACACTCAGGCGATGTCCGAAGATGAATGGCACCTGTTTAAGGTCAGGCCAAACAATTTCCCCCTACGCCGAATAGCAGCCATGAGCTACCTTGTCCTCCGCTACCGGCAGAGGGGGATAGTTGCCGAGGTACTCAATATGATAAAACAAACGCCGGTGAGTCAAGGCTACCTCGGGTTGGAAACGGGGTTTAGGGTTACTGCCGATGGCTACTGGGCAAGCCACTCTGACTTTGGCTTGAAAAGCAGGAACAACAATCCAACCCTTCTCGGCAGATGGCGAGCAGCTGATATTGCGGTGAATGTGCTCCTGCCCTTTGCCCACGCCTGGGGAAAAGTTAACTCCCAACTAGAGGTAGAGAGGAAAGCTGTTGACTTTTATTGCCACTATCCCAGGCTGGCAGTAAACACAGTAGAAAGGCATATGATGAAGCAGCTGGGGGTAGACAGCAGCCTGGTTAATTCCGCCCGGCGCCAACAGGGGCTAATCCATATCTATAATACTCTATGCACTCAGGGCAGATGTAACTCCTGCCCTTTAAGCCAGCCTGAGGCTGGGAAATACATCCAGGTCTAAGCCAGCTATCTTGCCCGCCTGGAGCCGATAGTAGCCACAGGCAGCGAGCATGGCGGCGTTATCGGTGCACAATATCGGCTGGGGAACCAAGACGGGGGTAGGGGAATTTTTCACCAGCCAAGTCCGAAGCAACTCATTGGCTGCCACCCCCCCAGCCAGCAAAATCTGCTTCGCCCGGCGCTCCTTGGCTACTGCCACCGTTTTGGCTACCAGGACATCAATCACCGCCTGCTGAAAACTGGCAGCGGCATCAGCCATCGATGAAATCCTCCCTGCTTCGGCTAGGCGAAGCAGGGCTGTCTTAACCCCGCTAAAGCTGAAGTCGTTGCTCCCCTTCAGCCAGGCACGAGGTAACTGAATAGAAGCAGTGCCCTGCCTCGCCGCCTGTTCAATAGCTGGACCGCCGGGGTAGCCCAAGCCCAGTATTCTGGCGGCTTTATCAAAGGCTTCACCGGCAGCATCGTCTCGGGTTCGCCCCAATACCACGTAATCACCGTGCCCCCTCATCAACACCAAATCACTATGTCCCCCGGAAACAATGAGGCAGACCACGGAGAAATCAATACTGTGGTCAGCCAGCCAGTTGGCGTAGATGTGACCCTCCAGGTGGTTAACCCCGGTAAGAGGCAAGCCATGAGCCAAGGCAATAGCCTTAGCCACATTTACTCCCACCAGTAATGAGCCAGCCAGACCCGGGCCGATAGTAACGGCAATGCCAGCCAAATCGCTCCAGGTAGTTCTCGCCTCAGCCATTGCCCGCTCAATAACCGGGATAATGGACAGGAGATGCTGACGGGAGGCTATCTCGGGGACAATCCCCCCATAGCGGGCGTGGATTTCTACCTGCGAGGCAATCTGATTGGACAGGACTCTTGTCCCATCCTCGACCACTGCCGCCGCCGTTTCATCGCAGGAGGTCTCTATACCCAGGATTTTCATACCTTCAGATTATAGCATAGACACCGTTAGTGGAATAACGTATTCCTTTTAGATTATTTATTAACCTCACCCCCTTGACCCCCCTCTCCATAATAGGGAGATGTATTCTTAGCATGAGGGGGAAGAGATATAAAAAGAGAGGCTTCGCCTCTCTTAGACTCTCCCGAATCCTGGAGCAATAAGCAGGAAAACCTTGAAGTGCAAAGCCTCCAAAAGGCAAGTTCCTTTTAAAAAGGCTTGAACTGGGGTGTTTTAGAGGGGCTGTAGCCCCTCTAAATAGATTACCTCCCCTTCCCCTTATTAAGGGGAAGGGGATAGGGTTACCAAACAGCCTCTAAGGGAGGATAGGTGGGAAGAATAAGTCTGTTAAACAATCTCAAGAACTGCTTTTGACACACCTACTAGCCAATGTTATGATGAAACTGAACGTTCGGATAATATATGGAAAGCGTTAACAGTTTATATCTAATACTGTTTTTGATCTGCTTGGTGTTAGCTGCCTTTTTCTGTAGTGCTGAGACAGCCTTTATTGGCATGCAAAGGCTCCGCCTTCAGCACCTAATACATACTGGTCATCCCAAGGCTAAAATAGTGGCTAAGATTATGGAGCATCCAGAGAAATTCTTGGCTACAGTCCTCTTGGGGATTAACTTCTTTGAGACGGCTGTAGCTGCCTTGGGGACAATTATGGCGGTGTCATTGTGGGGTGAAGACCTAGGGACAGCCATTGCCATTATTTTAATCACCATACTAACCTTGGTTCTGGTTGAGTTTATTCCTAAGAGCATAGCCGCCCGCTACGGAGAAAGAATAGCCCTGAGCTATGCTAGGTCTATAGAGTTTATCGCGGTTGTCCTTTATCCATTCGTCTACGTGCTGAACCATATTGGCATAAGGTTCACCAAGTTCTTTGGGAGAAGTGATGAAGTAAAGCCGACTTTTAGCTATGAAGACTTTCGCACCATGATTTCAGTCGGACACAAAGAGGGGATGGTGGAGGAGGAAGAGGCTGAGATGCTACACAAGGTATTTGAGTTTGGCAACCGCCCGGTCAGCGAGGTCATGGTACCACGCACCGAGGTAGTGTGGGTAGAGAAGGGGACCAAACTGTCTGATTTCCTCAATCTTTACGCCCAATCTCCGCTATCCCGCTTTCCGGTATATGAGGATAACAGGGATAATATCGTCGGCATCCTTTCAGTAAAGGATATAGTCATGGCTCAAGCTAAGGGAACCGTCAGTGCTGAGGATGTCATTGATGACCTGATTCGCCCGGCTTACTTTGCCCCTGAGACCAAACGAGTCAGCGAGCTCTTTGCCGAGATGAGGGATAAAAACTACCGAATGACGGTGGTTGTTGACGAGTTCGGTGGCACTGCTGGAATAGTCAGCCTCAGCGGGCTAATGGAGGAAATTGTCGGTCCGGTAGGCGATGAGCTGGCAGCAATACAAAAGGAGTATGAGACCATCAACGAGTATACCTTCCAGATTGAGGGTGGGATGCGGGTTGAGCAGGCGAATGAGGAGATGGGTTTGAACCTACCTACAGGTGACTACGAGACGGTAGCTGGCTTTGTCCTCAACCTTCTGGGGCGCATACCAAAACAAGGTGAGCAGCTTAGGTATAAGGGGTTGAAGATAGTTATCACTGAGATGCGGGGGATGAAAATCGAGAAGATTGTTCTGACCAAGGAAAGGCATGCAGCGACTGCGGATTAGGTTCAGCCGAGGAGAAGAGATAAAGTTCATTTCCCATCTGGATATAATGCGTCTGTGGCAAAGAGCCCTACACCGAGCCGAGATACCACTGGCCTATACCGAGGGATTTAGCCCCCACCCACGGCTATCACTAGCCGCCCCCCTGGCGGTGGGGGTAGCCAGCCAGGCTGAGCTAATGGATATCTTTTGCACCAAATGGGTCTCCCCGCACTTCTTCACCACTGCGGTAAGTCGGCAACTGCCGCCTGGCATTGAAATACTACAGGTGTATCCGGTAGCCCCAACCATGCCATCCCTACAATCGCAGGTTGGCTATGCCGAATACAGGGTTGAGCTGGAGACAGAAAAGGACCGAGAGGGTATAGAAGCAGCACTGGCTTCTCTGCTATCGGTAAAGCAATTGCCCTGGCATCATGAAAGGGATACCGGCACCCGAAATTACGACCTAAGGGCTCTAATTGATGACCTGTGGCTTATTGACTGGCACAGAGGCTATTGCACCATAGGCATGAGGTTACGCTGTGATAGCGGCGGTTCGGGAAGACCGGAGCAGGTAGCCACAGCCTCAGGCTTTACTCAATACCCCCATTCCATCCACCGCACTAAACTGTTGCTAAAAACGAGCTAACGATATGGGAGAAAGGCAACAACCAATGCTGGAGCAGCGAGTGCTACGCTTCATCCAGCAGCAGCACCTGGTATCAGGTGGTGAGAAGCTGGTGGTGGCGGTATCTGGTGGACCGGATTCAGTGTGCCTGCTCCATATTCTCACCAAGCTCCAGGAGGAGCTAAAGGTAAAGCTGCATATAGCTCACCTCAACCACCAGCTGCGGGGGGCTGAGTCTGAGGCTGACGCCGGCTATGTTTCTGATTTAGCCCGACAATGGGGTATTCCCGCCACTATAGAACGGCGGGATGTAACGGGCTACCAAGCCCAGCAACACCTTTCACTGGAAGAAGCCGCCCGTGAGGTGCGATATAGCTTCCTGGCTCAGGTGGCAAAGTCTATCGGAGCCGAGCGAGTGGCAGTAGGGCACACCATGGATGACCATATAGAGACAATACTGATGCACCTCATCCGAGGAACAGGAACCAGAGGGCTGCGGGGACTGCAACCGATTACTGCCTGGCAATCAGCTTACAATAGCCTAACGATAGTAAGACCCCTGCTGCCAGTAAACCGTCAGGAGACAGAAGACTATTGCCACCAATACCACCTTGCGCCCCGACTGGATGCCTCTAACCTTTCACTATCGCCGCTGAGAAATAGAATCCGCCAGCAGCTCCTGCCCCTGCTTAAGAGCTATAACCCCCGTATTGCTGAAGCCTTACTGCGAACTGGGCGCATTGCCAGCGATGACATTGACTTTCTGGATAAAGAAGTTGCCCGATTATGGGGCGAGATTGCTCAACAGCAGGGAAAGAGCATCGTTTTAGATAAAGGGAGGTTTGACCAATTACCCTCCGCCCTGCAACGATACCTGCTTAGAGCAGCGGCAGAAAGGCTGCTGGGCAGGGCTAAGGACATTGAAATGCGCCACATTGAACCAATGATGGCGGCGTTGACCAAGCCGACGGGGAAAAGGCTCAGCCTGCCTAGAGGGCTAACCTTCGCCATAGAATATAACCAATATCGGTTAGCCTCCGACTTCTCTGCCTTATCCCCCTTCCCCCCTCTAAGAGGCGAGTTTCAATTAAACATTCCTGGCGAGACCCGGCTCCCTGGCTGGCGCATAGAGGCAACCATCATAAACCGGGAAGAGATGGCTGAAAAAGGTGGAGACTTTATCGCCTACTTTGACCTCGGTAAAACTGGCGATAGGCTGCTGGTACGGAGTCGGCGGGCGGGGGACAAATTCCAGCCACTGGGCTTAGACCAGCCCAAGAAGGTAAATGAGTTTATGATAGATGCCAAAATCCCCCGCGCCTGGCGCCAGCAAGTCCCCATTGTCTGTTCACCTAAACAAATCCTGTGGCTAGTTGGCTGGCGCATAGACGAGCGGGTAAAGGTCAGCGAGGATACAAAACGAGTCCTACGTCTGGAATTTAAGCACCAGTAATCGTTGGGTTGCCTAGTCCGTTTTGAGCTCCGAGGTGCAGTGCGGGCACCGTGTCGCCCTAATGGGAATGACAGAAAAGCAGTAAGGACATTCTTTAGTTGTCGGTGCTGCCGGTGCTTCAACTTTCTTAGGGGCCTGCAGACGAGCAATCGGGCGAACAATGAAAAAGAAAACAACTAATGCTAATATCAGAAAAGTTATTATTGTGTTTATGAAGAGTCCGTAATTAAGTGAAACAGCTCCAGCAGCTTGAGCGGCAGCCAGAGAATCATAAGGAGCTGCAGTTGCACCCTCCTTCAGAACCACAAAAAGGTTGGTAAAATCTACCTTTCCAAGTACTAATCCTATGGGTGGCATCATAACATCTCTGACAAGCGAACTGACAATGGCACCGAAGGCAGCACCGATTATGATGCCGACGGCCATATCGACCACGTTGCCTCTCATTATGAAGGTCTTGAAATCTTTTAGTATCTTTAGCCTCCTTTTAAATTGATTTATTTCCCTAAAGAATCCGCTTAAGCCGGGGGTTGGGGGTGATGCCCGGAATTCTGCCCCGCTTGGCAATTGGCTTCCCTGCCACCTCATGTATGTCAGCGGTGAAATCAATGGGCTTAGCTCCGGTGATATAACTACCAACACCAAAGCCATCAACTGGTGCCCCCTCCGTGATAAATTGCTTAATGCGCTCCACACTAACCCCACCGCTAACAAAAATGCCAACCTTGTTGAAGCCAGCCAAATCCAGTCTGGCTCTGACCTCCTTGACCAGGTCGGGGGTGACTCTGCCCCGCTCAGCCGGGGTATCAAGCCGAACCGCACTAAGCTTCTCGCCCAGAGCCTGAGCCACGAGCAGAGATTCCTCTGCCTCATCCTTGAAGGTATCAACCAAAGAAACACGGCGTATCCCTGGGGGCATATATTTATCAAAGGCAACAGTCGCCTTAACCGTATCACCCATGATTAAGATGAGGGCATGAGGTATAGTCCCTATCGGTTCAATGCCAGCCAGCTCAGCCCCGGCTATACTGGAGCAGCCAGCGCAACCACCGATAATAGCTGAGTAATCCATTATCCCAGCCACCGAAGGATGAACATGGCGAGCGCCAAAGCTGATGACGGATATCCCCTGGGCTGCTTCCACACACTCCCTGGCAGCAGTTGCCCAACCACTACAGTGAGCCAGAATACCAAGCATGGCTGTTTCATACAGACCATAGCTCTGGTAGGGGGCAGTTATGCGTAATACCACCTCCTTCTCCTCCATGGTTTCGCCCTCATCAAGAGCCCATACCTCACGGTTATCCTCAGGCAAAACCCGAGCCAGTAAGGCTTTAACCTCCTCTATGCCACATAATACCCCGGCTCTACTGGTAAAAACCTCCATAGTAGCTACCGGGTTAACTCCTTCACGACGCAATATTTCTATAGTGCGGGCAAAGTAGACATCAGCCGTCTCACCAGACAAGACAGCCGCAGGTGGTTCAAACTTGGCTGGCTTAGCCAGGCTAACCCCAAAGCTGGTCAACTTAGCCCCTAATGTGTGTGCCATTTGCCCCAGGGCAAAGTGATGTGCCTTTTCATCAAAGGAGGCGACACAGTCTACAGGAACCTCCACCTCGTAACCGCGTATTCTGGCATCAGCCACCGCATACAATACGCAGATGTGAGTGCACACCCCGCAAACAATCAGCTTCTCCGGCTTTAGCTTTTTCAGCTTCTCGTCAAGCGAGGTGCCAAGAAATGAACTGAAAGTCTCTTTGGGTATTATCTCGCCCTTATATTTGGCTAATTCAGGGATGACCTCCGCCTCGGCACTGCCCTCAATACAGTGGGGGGGAAACATGCTGAACTCAGGGTCATCGGGGGCATGATGGTCACAAAGGAAGAACACCTTGGAGCCTTGAGCAAGCTCCTGCTCCAGAAGACGCTGAACATTAGGGATGATGCGGCGAGCCCTCTCCCCACAATACAACGGATAACCCTCCTCCAGAAAACCCCTGAGCATATCAGAAACTAATACTACGTTAGCCATAGCCTTCCTCACTTTCTACCGTCATTGTTGCCCCAAATAGTCCATATACTCCTTGAGCAGGGACGATGCCTGGGAAATGTTACCCTCGTCTAAGGCATCAAGCACCGCCTCCAGAATCTGAACCTCTGAGGCGAGGCGGGTTTTAATTTCCCCGAAAGAGCCACAACAAGGCTGAGGACCCTCTGCTCTCCACAGTAAGGCTGACTTTATCTCCAGCATCTTTTCCACTTCACCCCGGCACTCATCAAATTTCGCCGGGTCACTCAACTTGCGGATAAGATTTTCAACCTGCTGTCTAGAGATTACTAACACCTTGAACTCCCCAGCTTAATGCCTGAAGTGTCTTTCACCGGTAAAAACCATAGCCATATTATGCCCATCAGCCGCCTTGATTGAGTCATCGTCCCTTATTGAGCCGCCGGGCTGAATAATGGCAGTTACCCCAGCCTTGGCTGCCGCCTCGACCACATCGGGAAAGGGGAACATAGCGTCTGAAGCTAGAACACTACCGGCAGCTTTATCTCCAGCTTTCTCTATAGCTATCTGAGCACTGACAATCCGGCTGGGCTGTCCGGCACCCATCCCCAAAAGTGTCTTATCCTTAGCTAGCACGATAGCATTCGACTTTATATGCTTGACCGCTCTCCAGGCAAAGAGCAGAGCCTTTATTTCCGCCGGCGTTGGCTTGCGCCTGGTTACCGTTTTCAAGTTGACGCTACCCTCGGGGAGGGAATCTGAATTCTGGACAAGAAACCCACCCTTTACCCGGCGGAAGTCAAGATAGCCTGCTGGTGCCCCACCATAACCTGGTGGCAGTTCAGCAACCAGAATACGAAGGTCTTTCCTGCGCTTTAATATCTCCAGGGCTTCAGCCTGATACTCCGGGGCGATGACTATCTCATAAAAAGTCTGACTAATTTCTTTAGCCGCCGCCAGGTCAACGGCTCTATTGACAGCAACGATGCCACCAAAGGCAGCCACCGGGTCGCCGCTCAGCGCCCGCCGATAAGCCTCGGCAATATCCTCATGACTTGCCAGTCCACAGGGATTGGTATGCTTGATAATAGTCACCGTGGGTGCCGAGAAGTCAGTGACCACACCCCAGGCAGCGTCAGCATCCAAGATATTATTGAACGAAAGCTCCTTGCCCCATAGCTGTTTTGCCCAGATGATGCCCGTCTCCACCCCGGTTCCCACCACCGGCTCAGCATAGAAGGCAGCCTGCTGATGCGGATTCTCACCATAACGAAGCCCATAGCGCTTCTTCAGGGCAACGGTCATCTCCTCAGGGAAGCCTTCCGTATCCCGCCCTAGATACTGCGAAATTGCAGTATCATAAATAGCCACATGCTGAAACGCCTTCTGCGCCAGCCGTTTACGCTCAGCCAAGCCCAAACCTCCCACCCCCAATTTCTCCAAGACTGGCTGATAATCCTGAGGGTCGACCAGCACGATAACGCTGGGGAAATTCTTGGCTGCCGCCCGAATCATGGTTGGTCCGCCGATGTCAATATTCCCCAGCGCCTCCTCAAGGCTAACCCCTTCTTTAGATACCGTCTGGACAAAGGGGTAAAGGTTAACCGCCACCAGGTCAATAGTTTCAATTTTATTTTTAGCCAATTCTGCCATATGAGCCGGCAGGTCGCGCCGAGCCAGAATGCCACCATGAACTGCCGGATGCAGTGTCTTTACTCTGCCGTCAAGAATCTCAGGAAATCCGGTAAGCTCAGAGACGCTTTTAACCGGCACCTTGGCATCCGCCAATGCCTTCTTGGTACCACCGGTAGAGAAGACCTCAAAGCCAAGCTTAGTCAAACCTTGAGCAAAATCGGTTACACCAGTTTTATCTGAGACGCTGATGGTGGCTCGCATAAAGACCTCCGATTTATCGGTTTCACCCTCACCCCCTTAATCCCCCTCTCCCTCAAGGGAGAGGGGGAGGTGGTTTATGAAGAGGGACTTCGTCCCTCTTAAATGCCTTCTTACGGGATTTGTAGGTACCTCTCAGTCGTCCAGCTAACATGCCATACTAGCACCATATTGACCTCGCTCTCGTCTATTTCATATACCAA
>Ga0172366_10000462_pt1 | contig 29068 bp, 24 predicted proteins | sample LakKivSesite69cm_FD_114533 | JGI IMG/M metagenome (GOLD analysis project Ga0172366, IMG submission 114533) | Sediment microbial communities from Lake Kivu, Rwanda - Sediment site 69cm | ecosystem: Environmental > Aquatic > Freshwater > Lake > Sediment | place: Rwanda: Western Province, Lake...
CGGCTTATATTATTTTTATCTTTGCTCCGTGTCAATATATCATTCGATAATGCCGTCGGGAAAATCCTGCTATTACTGCATATCCGGGCACAATGCTATTGTCGGAATTGGCCCGAATATTAGGCTGTTGCATTTGTCTTTTTCGACGCATTAGCTGCCGGCGGCTGATACTTGCTTCCACTGGTAAGCGTCGGGGCCCGAACCAATAGTCGGAAACGACGAAATCCGCAGCCTGGCGCAGCCCATCGGGATAAGTGTGATATCCTCAATTGGCTCATCGGATTTTGCCGGGCTTGGCTGGAGCTTGCCGACCAGCCCAAGATGGTCCTTTTGCCACGCCGGGATTTTCTTTGCTTTGGCGCGAAGCTCTATCGGGGCGGCGTCAGCCTTAAAAGGCTGGTTGTCGTCGGGCCAGTTCTTACGCGCTACCTCGAATGATGATGCAGGATCGTCCTGGTTCAACACCAATCCATAATTCCACGGTGTCGTCGGATGTATTTCCCAGGCCGGCCATTTGTCGGTCCCTCCTTGGCGGACGTATTTTTCGCCGATCTTCAGTGAGTAAGTCAGAGGCCCGCGATCCGCCGATACGCTGTTTTGATTCTGTTTCCATGTTCGCAGCGTGATTTCCATCGGCAGGTTAAGCTCTATCTTATCATCGTCGGCCCACTGGCGATTAATCTCGATGTATAATCCCGGGCCGGTCGCTTTAAAGGTTTTATTGTTGATTGTAAGTTCCGGATTCGTGCACCAGCCGGGTATTCGCAGATAAAGCGGGAAACGGACCGATTTACCGGTAGTAACAGTCATGCTGATTTTCTCGTCGAAAGGATACCGAGTTTCTTCGCGGATTGTAACTTCCGTTCCGTCGCCAACCTTTGCCTTGACTTTGCACGGTGCGTACATGACCGTGGCTAAGCCATTGCCCGGCGTCGCCAGCCACAAATGCTCGGCGTAATAAGGCCAGCCGTGCCCTGCATTGTGCTGACAGCAGCGATGATTATGCGGGTCGAACAGCAGCATCGGGCCACCGTTTTGAAGGCCCGGTGATTTACTTTGCTTATCACAGAGAATCATGTTCGGGGCCGTCAGATAATGCAGCGCCTTAAGGTCTGCCGTAAACGCCGCTGGCAGAGAATTGAAAGCCACGTCCTCGCAGCGGTCGGCCCATTTCGCATCACCGCTGATGGTCAGCAGTGTTTCGTGCGACAACATCATTTCAACCATGCCGCACGTTTCGACCGCCTGGCGTGGGTCCGTAAATCCTTCCCTACAGTTCTCATCGCCGCCGAACATCCCACCGGGAAACTGGCCGTACATGTCCCGGATTTTTTGCCAGTTGCGCTCGGCCGCAGCCAGGTGTGTGAGATTCTTAGATTGCATATAGAACGTGCCCGGCTCACCGAAGCCCTGCGACATATTGACGTTGTGCCAGTTAATGACGTCCTTTTCCCATTCGGCAGTATGCCGGTGCACTTTTTCGGCCAGCTCCAGCAGGAATTTGTCACCGGTCCGGTTGTACAGCCAGTACACACTGTAAAGCAGGTCGCCTCCACGCATCTTAGGCCAATAGCCGACAAGGAATTTGTCTTCCGGCACGGTCATAAGGTACTTCATATACTTAGTCATCAGCTCGATGACCCGTTTATCGCCGGTGAACTCGTAGTAATCCTGCAGGCAGAAAAGCATAATCATATTGGGCCACAGGTCTGCACGGCCCTCTAAGTCCGTCGCTACCCCTTTTCTGCCCTTGTCCGGGCCGAACCAGCCGTCTTCTTTCTGGCTGGCCAGCGCCGCTTCAATCCATATCTTCGATTCTTTGATCATGCGTTCGTTGCCGAGGATGTAGCCGCAATTGCTGAATCCCTTGAGCCAGTAGGGCGGCTCTTCCCAGCCGTGATCGCCTTCGCCCGTCGGGCTGAGCCATGCGTTGCCTTCTTTCTTGAGGAACTGGCTGATTTCGGTCAGATGCCCGTGAAAACCGTCAGCCTGCAATTCGAGCTGTCTGCGTACCCATCCGGCCGGCTCAATCGCCCCGACCGGCAGCTTTATCAATGGACTCGGCGTCAAAGGCGAAAGATTACCGACGTAGAAATCGTTGCCGGTCCTTGTGTCCGGCTTGTCCATAATCCTAATAGTTGTTTTTCCCGTATTACCCGCAAAGGCGAAAGCAGTGAGCAGAATGATCAACATCTTGATAACCAGCATGTACTTGAACATAATTGCCCCTTTCAGTTTCAAATGATCAAACGGAACACGAATTTTAATTAAGAACCAATGAGAATGCCAGCACAAAATATCCTTGCTTCCGGGCTTTGTGGGCATTTCACGGACAGTTTTTTTGTTGACAAACCGTTGCGAAAATGTATTATAAGAATTAGATTTTCATCGCTGTCTAAGACATTCGAAAAGAGGAGATAACGTGCGTTCGGTAGCCCTCAAATGAGAAAGGAAGGTTAGGAATGGTTAGGATAAATCTGAAAAGCCGTTTATTGGCATTGATGCTTTTATTTGCAGCACTATGTCCAACCGCTTTCGGCAAGATAATTTACGTTGACAAAGATGCCGTCGGTGCCAATGACGGCACAAGCTGGCAAAACGCCTATGTTTATCTTCAGGAAGCCCTGACCGCAGCGAGTCTGTCCACCGAGCCGGTCGAAATCCGAGTCGCACAGGGCACCTACAGGCCGAACCAGGGGCTTGTGGCTATCCCGGAGTTCGACTGGCGGACGACAACCTTCCAACTCGTTAGCGGTGTCGTGCTCAAGGGTGGCTATGCCGGCCTCGACTGGCCTGATCCCGACGCCAGAGACGTTGGGCTGTACGAAACCATCTTGAGCGGCGACCTGAACGGTGATGACGTTCATGTGGCTGATCCATGTGATTTGCCTGACGAGCCGACTCGTGCGGAGAACAGCTACCGTGTCATAACCGGAAACAGGGTCGATGTGACAGCCGTGCTCGACGGCTTCACCATCACAGGCGGAAACGCCAACGGCCCATTCCCCTACAACTACGGCGGTGGGATGTATAACTTCATCAGCAGCCCGACTCTGACCAACTGTACCTTCAGTGGGAACTCGACGGGCCGCGAGGGCGAGGGCGGCGCAATGTACAACGATGCAAGCAGCCCGACGCTCACCGATTGCATCTTCGACGACAACTGGGCCAATAATGGCGGCGCGATGTACAACGACCGCAGCAATCCCAACCTGAGCGGCTGTATTCTCAGCCGGAACTCGGCGGAGCGCGGCGGCGCTGTGTACAACTATGGCAGCGCACCGTCCCTGACGGACTGCACCTTCAGCAGCAACTCCGCGTACTATGGCGGCGGAATGTACAACTATAACAGCAGCCCGGTTCTGACCGGCTGCTGGTTCAACGGCAACTCTGCATCGCTGGGCGGGGGCATATACAACAATCGCAGTAGTCCGGCTCTGACCAATTGCATCTTTGCCGGCAACTCGGCGTCAACCGGAGGCGGCATCGACAACTACCAGCAGAATAGTCCCACTGTGGTCAACTGCACATTCGTGGGAAACTCGGCAAAGAAGGGAAGTGGTTTGGCCTGTTTTTCTTCGGGCCAGGATGATGCAAGCATGGTGATATTAACTAACTGCATCTTGAGGGACGTGGGCGATGAGATATCGAACGACGGCCCATCAGCTATAGAAGTGACCTACAGTAACGTGCCAGGCGGCTGGCCCGGCGAGGGTAACATCGACGCCGATCCGCTGTTCGCGGCGCCAGGTCTCTGGGCGGATGCGAATGATCCGAACGTTACTGTTGAACCGAATGATCCTAATGCCGTTTGGATAGATGGGAATTATCATTTGAAATCTCAGGCGGGGCGGTGGGACCCCGCCGGCAAAAGCTGGGTGATAGACGACGTAACTAGTCCTTGTATAGACGCTGGCGATCCCAATAGCCCTGTTGGCGATGAGCCTGAGCCTAATGGCGGCAGGATTAATATGGGCGCATACGGCGGCACGGCTGAGGCAAGCAAATCGCCGGCTAGTGCGGAAATAATTGTTTACATCCAGTGGCTAGGCCATGCGAGTGTAAAAGTCTGGACGGATGATTGCATCGTATATGTGGACCCGCAAAGATTGAGCATTACGCCACATGATGCGGCGCTGGTATGCGTGACGCATACGCACGGCGACCATTACTCGCCTTCGGATATTGCCAGAGTATCCAACGCCCAGACGCAGTTCATCGCCCCGCCCGACGTTATTGCTCTGTATGGCAGGGGATTTTCCATAGCGCCGGGCCAGACAATGGAATTTGACTTTGTCAATATTAAGGCCGTGCCTTCGTATAATATTAATAAGTCTAACCATCCCAAATCCAGCAACTGGGTTGGATATATTATCGAGCTGGGCGGCAAACGCGTTTACGTCGCGGGTGATACCGACCTCATCGAGGAAATGAAATCGCTCGGTGACATTGACGTGGCGTTCCTTCCAGCGGGCGGCACGTACACAATGAACGCTACCGAGGCGGCTGAGGCGACAGGATATATAAAGCCCGGTTTGGCTATACCGTATCACTGGGGCCAGAGCGTCGGCACTATAGCCGATGCGCAGAGATTTGCCGAATTGGCCCAATGCCCGGCGAAGGTTATGGCCATAGGCGAGACGATTAGCTCAGACAACTGGCCGGAGTATTCGCCGTTGATAGCTCACTGGCCGCTCGACGAGGCCGAAGGTGACATTGCATATAACAGCGCTGGCGATAATCACGGCACACTTTCCGGCGGTCCGGCCTGGCAGCCAGCCGGCGGAAAAGCAGGCGGTGCATTGCGGCTCGACGGAGTAGATGATTATGTTAGCACCGATTTTGTTCTGGACCCGGCAAAAGGGTCGTTTAGTGCTTTTGTATGGATTAAGGGAGGTGCTCCAGGCCAGGTAGTATTTTCTCAGGCAGACGGCGCAGGGTCAGGCGGGACCTGGCTGGGCGCAGACCTATTACTCGGCAAACTCATGACCGGCCTGGTTGCTCCTGCCGCCGGACGGTTTATTCCACAGCCCCTTATATCGGAATCCGTTATTACGGATGATCAGTGGCATCATATCGGGTTCGTCTGGAACGGCTCGTACAGGACCCTTTATGTGGACGGCACGGAAGTTGTGAAAGATTCAGCCGTTCAGAACCCGCTGAAGTCTGCCGACGGCGGCCTGTTTGTAGGCGCCGGCAAAAGCCTTGATGCAGAGACTTTCTTCTCCGGCCTTATTGACGACGTCTGCATTTACAATGTTGCCCTGACAGCGGATGAAATCAATACACTGATGCATTAAGGTTTTAACGACGTCACCGTTTGAACGAATGCTGTGATCAATGGCAGGCGGGGGATCGCTTCGGATTTCCAAAACAATCCTGAAATAATTTTGACAATTTTACTGAACAATGTTATTTTTTCCGTTTAGTTTATAAGCTTCATGTTGCTAACCACAGGCCGAATATTTTCGTAGGAGATATATAATGAACAAAATGATAGAATCAATAGGTCTCGGGTTTTCCCGGCTGCTTTGTTATTCTTACGGCGGTTTTCTGCTGGTTGTCTGTGCGGCGTGTTTCGCTCCGTCAGGAGTAAGAACTCTTATCGATGCTTTACATCCAAGTCTGGCGATTCTGGCGATTGTTGTCGTCGGGGCGGCAATCTATGTTCTGCATCGCACTATTATCATGCCCATCCACCATCTGCTGGTTTGCTGGTTCTTTAGGATCACGGAAAAGTCCGGTGACGTTGGAGATATTGCTGATACTACTTCGAGTCCAATTGTATATCTCGGCGAGGCCCTTGGAGTTGCTCCCAGAAGAAGGACTACGGCATACAACGTTTTGCGGCGTAGTGACTTTTTTGTAAATAATGAATCCCTCAATATGGCCCACTCAGAGAACGGCCTGCTGATTATGACCGGCGTTGGTTTACTCATAGCGACTGCGTATGGCCTGGGCCAGGGTGTGTCTTTATTAATAACGGTAACGTTGTTCGTTTTAGCTGTTTTTTTTCTTGCGGCGTCCTTCAAAGCGGAGATGGTCCAGTATTCGGTCGAATGTATGGCCATCCGGGAACGACCGATGGAAGCAATGAAAATTCTGATAAAAACGGGAATTCTTCGCACCAAGGACGTTGAAGCGACAATAGAGCTGGTGCACACGAAGGGCAGTCAGGCCATGGAACTGCTGGAGGAAGATCGGGCTCGTAAGGAACAGGCTGCCGGCCCGGATGGCACTTAATAAGAAGTTTCCACCCCGTTTGCCTGTCTAATTGACAAAAACAAACAAATATCAGATAATATACGTATAGAATCACGAGAACTGCATATGGGAAGGAAAGCAGATGCGTTTGATTGTGAAAAAAGACGGTCAAACTGTCAACGACCTTCGGTTCGAGAGGGGTCCGATTTATATCGGCCGGCATGAGCACAGCCAGGTTTTTCTTCCCGACAGGATGGTATCAAGACAGCACGCCGCTATCTACACTGCACAGGACGGCAAATGGGTGCTCGAGGATCTCGATTCGGCGAATAAAACATTTCTTAACGATAAGGCGATTCATAAGGCGCCAATCAAAACCGGCGATTGCATTCGCGTCGGAAGTTTCGAAATTGACGTCAATCTCGATGCCGACATCGACGCCGGCGAGCATATTAATCTGGAAGACACGCTCATACCCACACCGCGTGAAACGAGCACTGTAAAGGCGGCGCCGGCCGGTGAGATAATCGTTCGAAAACCGAATGTCGAGCGTGCTCCCGATGTTAATCTGCCGGCCATGCGGGTGAAGGATTTTCTGCAGGCCACCGAGGCAATCTGCAAATCCAACGGCCCTGAAGAGGTGCTCAAAACGTTGCTGAGCATCACGTTGAAGCAGTTCCGTGCGCACAATAGCTGGTGTGCCTTACGGGCTCTGCCCGAAGGCCCGATGACTACTCACGCCGGCAAGAACCAGGATGGCGGTAAGCTGGAACTCAGCGAGATTAAATTGCATAAAAAAATCACACATGCCATTGAGAATCAGGAGTTTTTGCTTTTTCCAAGAGTAACGTCACAGGAAGGTTATGCATACTCCGCCATGATAGCCCCGATTATAGACCCATCCGGCTGCTTCGGCGTGATGTACGTCGATAACGCCGGCGAAAAGCAGTACTATACCCTCAGCGACCTGGACTATCTGATGCTGCTGGCGATCCACACCGCCGCTGTTGTGGAAAACTTCTAATCACCATCCAATCCAAACCATTTCCAGCCGAAGCCCTCAGAAAGTAACAAGCCTTGAAATAGGCTTTGTTTTATTGAGGAACTGGTCAGTTTGAGTTATTTAATCACAAGTGTCTTCTGTGTGTTTCTTTGACACTATCACTATATTGCTATGCAATAGACCTCAGATACTCGATCAAAGTGGGAATCTGGTTTATAGTCAGAAAAAGCACGGACAGGATAGCGATTATCCACATGGCCGGCTTTATTTCTCGCACCTTGCCCAGCACTATTTTTATCAGGGTGAACGAGACGAATCCGAAGGCCAGTCCTCTGCTGATGCTGTAGCTCAATGCGATCATGACCATGATGATGAACGCGGGAAAGGCCTCTTCCATGTTCGCAAAATCTATCTTTTTGACTTCCTTTGCCATAAACAGCCCCACCATAATCAGCGCCGGCGCGGTTGCGTACTTGGGCACGATTCCCGCGATCGGCACGAACAACAGCGCCGCCAGAAAGCACAGTCCCGTTACTACGGACGTCAGCCCGGTGCGTCCTCCTTCCTCGATGCCGGCGGCAGATTCAATGTACGAGGCGATCGACGATGTCCCCATCGCGGCGCCCAACATGCTTGCCGCTGCGTCAATCTGAAGCAGCCGATCCAGTCCCTTGATCGTTCCCTTCTCATCCACCATTTTTGCCTCGTGACAGCAGGCGACCAGCGTTCCGATGCTGTCGAACATGTCGATGAACATCAGCGCAAAAATGTTTCCGAACAGGCTCCACTTGAGCGCTCCTACGATGTCGAGCTGGAGGGCGACGGCCGTAATGTCAAAATCGAGCGATACCAGCCGTTCCGGTCTCTGAATAAAGCCAGCGGCAATCGCCAGAACAGTCGAGAAGAGCATCCCGATAAGCAATGCCCCTTTGACTCTCTTAATCGCCAGGAACGCCATGAGCAACAGGCCGCACAAACCTATTGTGACCTTCCACGTCAGCGGCCCCGCCGAGACCAGCGTCTCTTCGTTTTTCACGATTATCCCCAAGTCCTGCAGCCCGATGAAGGTAATGTACAGCCCAATGCCGACGGAGATCGCCGAAACAAGGCTCACTGGGATCGCTTCGACCAGCCGCTTTCTCATGCCCAGCAGCGTCAGCAGCCAGCATAGCAAACCTGAAAGGAACACCACGCCAAGGGCCGCCTGCCACGTGATTTTGCCGTCCAGCACGAGACTGTACGAAAGAAACGCGTTGAGTCCCATTCCCGGCGCCATTGCGATCGGCGCGTTGGCGAACAGACCAGTGACGATAGTCATCACGCCGCTGACCATGCAGGTGACAATAATGAGCGCCTGCTTGTCCATGCCTGCGGTGCTGAGGATGGATGGGTTGACAAAGATAATGTACGCCATGGTCAGGAACGTCGTAATTCCCGCCACGAGTTCGGTTCTGATGTTTGTTTGCCTGCGTTCTAACTGGAAATATTCGCTAAGCATTTTTGGTCCCCTTACTTTTTAATTTCACTACCCTTTTCATTAGAAAGCTCTGAGTTCAAAAGGCCAATCATTTCTGCGACGAGGTCGGAGGAGTTTTTCGCCGCCAGTATGTAAAACATCTGCTTATCCAGCACGGCCCCCTCGTCGGCGCTGTCGCTGATGCTGCGAATCACGAGGTGGTTGGTTTGACGCTGATAACAGATTTGAGCGACGGCGGCGCCTTCCATCTCGACTGCGTCTGCTTCGAGTTTTTTGCGCAGTTCGGCACACTTTTCGGTCGAAGCGATAAAAGAATCCCCCGTGACAATCACACCCTTTATGATTTTAGGATTTCTCGTGCCGGAGGTTGTTTGGACTTGCTGCATCTTAAGTCGTTCGGCGGCTCGCAGAGCGCATGTCAGGAGTTTTTCGTCCGACGGGAAGAAAACCGGATTTTCCACGCCATCGAGCCGGCTTTTGACGCTCCCGACGAAAAGGCCCTCCGGCCAGATGGTGCCCATATCATGATGCGCCGTCTTTTCGGCGATCACAATGTCACCTGGCAGGAGATCGGGATTCACCGCTCCTGCGATGCCCGTGAAGATAACGTGCTCGGGCTTGAAATGCTCTATCAGCAGTGTTGTCGTCATAGCCGCGTTGACCTTGCCGACGCCGGTCCATGCCACGACGACGTTCCTGCCACGGAGCTTGCCCGTTATGAATCTGATTGCCTCGATTTGATGCTCCCGCCGTTCGGTCAGTCGGTCTTCGAGCAATGTGACCTCTCTTTCGAACGCACCCAGTATTGCCATGGCCGGCTTTGAGTTTAGGTTGGATTTTTCTTTTTGAGAAGTCAGGCTGCAGGAAACGAATAAAAGGATAAATGAAATGCAGAGAACGGCAGCGGTTCTTTTGTGTTTCATTATACGTTCACTCCATTATGTATAACGATAAAATGCGAGCGAGAGGAGTCGAACCTCCACGTCCGTAAGGACACAAGGACCTAAACCTTGCGCGTCTGCCAGTTCCGCCACGCTCGCGGTTCGTATTGTTTCTGCTGCCGTTATTGCTGCCCCGCACCATAGTGAGGAGTTAAATCCGGCTGAAATCTACGTTTTTTCGAATAGCTCGTCCGAGTCTTTTTCATGCCGGCCGTCGGCTTCTTTTTCTTCCTCCTTGGTTATTTTCTCAATCCGTTCTTCAGCCTTTTGCAGTATTGTCCGGCATTGCTTAATCAGGGCCATTCCTTTTTCGTACTGCTCAAGGCTGTCCTGCAACGGGATCTGGCCCTGCTCTATTTTACTGACGATATTTGTAAGCTCCCTGATTGCCTCTTCGAAGCTCAATTTGTCGACGTCGTTTTTTTGCTTTTTGTTTGCCATGTAACCAGCTTTTAGTTCTAACTTTGTAATTATATCTATTTACTTCTTTTTGACCTCGCTTTCAATCAAATTCTCGTTTGCGAGCTCGGTAATTATAAAATCTCCAATACGTACATCTTCTGAGGTCTTTACGAGCAAACCGGTCTGTTTGCTGGTGGTAATGCTGTATCCCCGCTGCAGAACTGACCTGGGATTCAGGGCGCTCAACCGATTTTCCTGGGCGGTAAGCTGCATCCGGCAGTTATTTATGGCTGCTCGAATGCCCACATTGGCGCGGTTTAGACAGTTGTGCAATTCAATTGTTTTATATCCCATGAGCCTGTGCGGCTCGATTCTTATAATCTGCTCATAGGCTGCGGACAATTGCCTGTGCGCTTTAGTCAAAAGCGTTTTAACCACCTCTTGTAAAACTGACGTCAGCTCATCCAATTGCTGCCGGTAGTTTTGCGCGAGCGCAAGCGGATTTCTAAATACCGCGTTTGCCAGAATGGCCTCCATTCGATGCCGGGCAATTTTAAGCATCGCATGGATTTGGCTTGCCAGTCTTTGCTCTGATGCAGCGAGCTGTCCCAATATTTCCTGCATGTCCGGCACTGCCACGACGCCTGCTTTTGTTGGCGTTGATGCCCTTGCGTCGGCGACGAGGTCAGCAATTGTGGTATCAACCTCGTGGCCGACCGCGCTGATGACTGGTATTATCGAGTTGAAAATTGCCCTGGCTAACACTTCCTCGTTAAAGGCCCACAGGTCCTCCATTGATCCACCGCCTCTGCCGACGATAAGGACGTCCAGTTTGAGTTTTTGATTGCGCCTGTTTATATCCCATAGAGCAGCGGCGATTTTTTCCGCCGAGCCTTCGCCCTGTACCGGCACGGGATATAAGAACAGCTTTGCACAAGGCCAGCGGCTGTGAATGCTGTCGGTTATGTCGTGAAGTGCCGCCCCCGATTCGCTGGTCAGTATGCCTATTCGCATCGGGTAAAGTGGCAGCGGCTTTTTGTGCGCCTCATCGAATAGTCCTTCTTTGCGGAGCTTTGCAACCATTTGCTCGAAGGCAAGCTGAAGCGCTCCGACGCCGGCCGGCTCGAGCTTATCGACGTAAAGCTGGTACTTGCCGCCGGGGGGGTAAACGTCAATATAGCCGGTGCTTAAAACCTCCATTCCATCTTCCGGCGAAAACTTAACGCTCTTGAATTTGCTCGCCCACATTACGCACGGCAAGATAGCGTCTTCGTCTTTCAGCGAGAAGTAACAATGTCCGCTGGTATGGTGCTTCCAGTCGCTTATTTCACCTCTGACTATCAGCCGGGGAGGCAGTTTCTCCTCGATGGCAATCTTGATCAGAGAATTGACCTGGCTGACCGTATATATTTTGTTTGAGTTTGGCATATAACACTTAAAGCTTACAAAAGTTCTTTTTTGCCTTGACGAACGTCGATTATACGCAGGTCAGCTTGTCTTATCAATTGGTTATGAAACTGGGCATTTTCATTTTGCCAAACATTTTTCGTAAGTACTGGCGTAATCGAAATTGCTTTTTGCCCATGGAAACAGTGATAGACACAAATCGATGGTTGTCGAATCTAAAGCATAGGCTTCTCGATTCAGTTGAACGCCAAAGTCTTCGCCGGCGTAAAGCGTTCGGGCTTTGTTTATCAGGATGTGAGCAAAGTCGGCGTAGATCCTCCAGTTTCGATTTTCGTTTGCCTTGGCCAACGTGGTTCGGCAGACGTTTCCGCGAATGCCGCAATGATAAAGTTTCGGCTGCATTGCTCGAAGGCAGGTTTCGATGTCCCGCAGGCTCTGACGATAGGTTATCTGAGCAAAAGCCATACAAAGGTATTGATCGAAACAGGAGAAAGTTTTTATTCGACGGTTGCCGCGGTATCTGCGGACGCAGTTGTCGAATTGTTTTTTGGGAAGGAAGTCTATCAGTTGTGAGAAGATTATCCGTCCGGCGTGCATTGACCAATCCTTTCAGTAAATCTGTGAAGGTAGACTGGTCAAAAATTAGGGGCAAGTTGAAATCGATCCCAATCATTTTTTCTCACAACCTTTTGTTTTTATTCTGTTTACAACAATTCATACAAAAGTTAACGGGACAGTAATGAGTAAATCTTTATTGTTATCGGAACATATTAGAAGACCTCGACGATTTTCTATATTTAGCATGTCATTGTACACTCAATTCAGGAATATATTAATTGAGAAAATCGTCTTTTTTATTGCTGTCGATATTTTTATAAATGCTTGTTGATGAAAGCCTTACATCATAGTAATCGTAGCTGGAGTTAATTAGTGATTGTTTCGAGCTTATACCCGGCATCTAATTCGTCTCAGTGTATTACTATTTGCGCGATGAAGACTTGACAAAACGCCGATTATCTACATAAAATGAATATGTTTGGGTAGGTACCTTCATGGAGGAGGTACTTTCACATATTTACAACACAGATGGAAATCCCGCTGTGGCTCAGGGAAGAAATATTGGTTTTAGCTACTACTTTGGAGCTATATCCTTTGATGTATCTAATTAGACGCAAGCATTTGGATATAATGGCGGCAGTATTATGCTCAATGCCTTTAAGAATGGGCAAGATACCAGTATGTTTCGTTTGGATTTTAGCCGTTTTGCTTTTAGTATCCTCCGGTGTAACTTATCGAGTCCTGGCATCGCGTTTAAAACTTGTTGTTGAAACTCCTGTTGAGTTGCCTGTGCCGCTAAGCTCTTTCCCCAAAGATATTGGTGATTGGACTGGTGAGGATGTACCAATTTCGCTGAATATTCAACGAGCAGCCAAAAATGACGCCTTTCTGAGCCGTTTATTCGTAAATAAACTTAATAAACAATGGGCCAACGTTTACATTGCTTATACCGCCCGTCCCCGAACAATGCTGGGTCACCAACCTCAGATTTGCTATGTTGCCAGCGGGTGGGTGCATGAAAGCACTGAACGTACAAGCGTTACTTCCAGTACCGGCAGAGAATTTCCATGCTTGTTACATCGCTTTCGCAGACCCTACCCGGAAACAGAGGAGACAATTGTTTTAAATTTCTACATTGTCAACGGTCAGCTTACATCGGACGAAAGGGTTTTTTCCGGCGTAGGATGGAGGACGCCGAACATTAATGGCGATCCGGCACGTTACGTGACACAGGTTCAGATAAGCTCGGTGTTTGAGAATTCGATTCGATCGGCGGCAAGGGATATTGCCGAACTGGTGCTCGATTTTTTCCCTGATGAGAATGGGTACGTCAGGGCGCTTGATTATGTTGAATCTTCGAGCGGTGTAAAAAAATAGAACGAAATGATACCGGTGAAATCCGGCTTCAGCAATTACTGTATAAGTGATTTTGATTAATAGGATTAGGGTTGTTTATTCGAGCGCCCGACGGGGACGGAGTGCGTCCGGAGTCAAACAATACTTTTATTGCTCTGATTTGTTTCAAGAGCTTAAAAAAATCGCCGGCCAGTCTTTATGATTCAATTTGATTTGCTTTAGGTCAGAGTAAGAACGTGACACAGGATTTAAGCTGCATTTTTTCATCCCGCGCAATACGCAAGATAATCTCGGACAAAATTTGTCAATTGAGAGGTACGGATATTAAGGCCAAGAGCGCCCGCGCCGTGGTGACGTTAAGCATTGGAACGTTTGCCGGGCGGGGCGTGAGGTTTATACGGAGCATGATTCTTGCTCGAATTCTGGCTCCGGATCAAATTGGTATAATGGCCATAATAATGAGCTTTTCGCTGGCTTTTGAGGCTCTCACAGAAGTAGGAGTAAAGCAATCGATTATACAAAACAAACAGGGTGCAAACACCCATTATCTAAATGTAGCTTGGTGGATGCAGATCATTCGTGGGCTGTGCCTTTACGGGCTCGCTGTTCTTTCGGCGCCATGGATCAGCTCGTTCTACGATAATCCTGAATTGTTGCCATTACTGCGAGTTGCCTTTCTTGCTATAGCGTTGAGGGGTTTTGTTAGTCCTCGTGCTTACGTTCTCGAAAAAGAATATAAATTTGGCAGGGCGGTATTCCTCATTCAGGGAAGTGCCATATTGGGCGCAATTATATCGATCGGTTTGGCTTTGGTGATACGGAATGTCTGGGCGCTAGTTATCGGCTTTGTGATTGAGATGGCAATATTATCTATTTTATCTTTCATATTGGTGCCCTTCATGCCAAGATTTGAAATTGACAGAGGCAGTCTGGTTGAATTAATGAAATTTGCTCGCGGGATGTTCGGTCTGCCGGTGCTGACGGCGCTCAGTTCTCAAGCACCTATCCTGATACTTGGCAAGGTAATATCGGATGATCAGTTAGGCTTATATAGCTATGCTGCTCTTCTTAGCTATATTCCCATTGACTTATACTCAAGGATAATCGTCCCCGTTGTGCTTCCGGCCTTCTCTGAAAAGCAGAATGACAAGAACGCTCTTTGCCGGGGTATTCTGCATACTACTCAGTGGACAGCTTGTTTTGTTATCCCTTTAGTTGCTTTCATGGTTTGTTGTTCGAGAGAGCTGCTGTTGTTATCCTACGGCCCCGAATATGTCGCTATGGCCGTTCCATTTGCTGTTTTGTGCTTTGAAATTCTGTTTCAGAATCAGGCTGTAAGCTTAGCCGGAGTGTACTTGGCTGTAGGTCAACCTCACTTGCAACGTCGGTTTGCCATAGTTCGAGCGGTGGCTATTATTGTATTTATGTACCCGATGGCCGTTTTTTTGGGACCTATAGGTGCTCCTGTTGTTGTCGTTCTTTGTATTATTGCCGTTTTGTTCATGCAGGTCATAAAAGCGCGAGAGGTAATTGGCCTGGATTTAAACCGGTACATGCGCTCCTACATCCCCGGCTTATTGACGGCATTGCCAATCTTAATGGTCGCCGGTTTTCTTCAGATCTTTGGGGTGGATTCCCCTCTAATTGTCCTTGCTGTTACCGCTTCGGTATTTATTGTGATGTTGGCGATAAGTGTATTGGTTTTGAACCGCCCTGGTGAAGCTCTCCGGTCACGAAACAATTTAAGGGTAGGTTGAGGTTGATAACCTTATTTTAATCTGAAGGTGTATTATCACGGCGTGACAGAATTCAGCTATTGAGATATCGGATTGTTTATCTGTGCTATCTAAGCTTTTATACAAACTATATGCTTACAGGAAAAGGAGGCTGAGGAACCATATACTGCGTTATCTTGAAAGGCTTGAAGGAGGAGAGATGGTTTCGCCTACGATACGCCGTATATATCTGGATTATCATGATATTGAGATTGGGAAGTACAGCTACGGGGGCTGCTTCGATCCAGTACGCATTGGGGCCCATACGAAAATCGGACGATACTGTTCTTTTGCGGCAGACGTGTGGAGGTTTAATGCCAACCATCCTGTGAAATGTAAATCAATGCATCCTTACTTTTACAGTCCCGCCTTCGGATATGTTAGCCAGGAGTTGGTTTCCAGAGGTGAGTTGGTTATTGGAAATGATGTCTGGGTAGGGCAAAACGCCGTGATTTTACCCAATGTTAAAAGTATCGGAGACGGGGCTGTCATTGGTGCGGGAGCTGTGGTTACGAAAGATGTGCCGGATTTTGCCGTTGTTGTCGGAAATCCTGCAAAAATCGTAAAGTATCGTTTCTCAGAAGAGATGCAGCGAAAAATCAAGGCGTCGAAATGGTGGGACAAAGACATCCAAGAATTGCAGAAGGATTTGAACGAGTTTACGAGGCTGATGGAGGATGGAGAAGGTATGCGTATTTCACGTGATTGCGGATAAGTTGATTCTATTACTGGCACTTGAGTCGTTCAATTGGCAAATATTTAAGAAAAAAGAAGCACTTATGAGTATGCAGTTCGAGGATTCGGAAAAGGTAGGCAATGTCCTGGTCAGACAAATTGGGACGAATTCTAAAGACGATCCGGTTTATAGTGACGGACCAGTTGAAAAAGAGCTTCACTGTGGATTCCAGAAGAATGCAAATTATGGTGATATCGATAATGGCTATACATTTCCATCATGGGCTCACGAGTATCACCTTTCTCCTGTTCGTCGTAATCTGCTGGAATGGTTTCCATTCGATCCTGAAGGATGCGTTCTCGAGGTTGGGGCGGGGTGCGGTGCCCTTACAGGGCTTCTATGCAACAAACTCAGGCACGTTACAGCGTTGGAGTACAGTCGTCAGAGGGCGTTAGTGATTGCCCAGCGGTATTCCGACAATTCAAATCTCGACGTTGTTATTGGTGGATTTCAGAATTTTGAAACGAATAAACTGTATGATTATATAACAGTCATCGGTGTTTTAGAATATGCGGGCAGATTCTATGGGGGCAGTAATCCGTATGAGTCCTTTTTGTGCAAGTCGCGAAAACTTATAAAAAATAATGGTGTCCTGATACTTGCGATAGAGAACAAGATTGGTTTGAAATATATTGCCGGTGCACCGGAAGATCATACCGGACGAATCTTTGATTCAATATATGACTATCCCTTTAATAGTGGAGTCCGAACATTTTGCAAGAACGAACTAACGGATTTATTAAATTCGGCCGGATTTCAAAATCTAACCTGGTATTATCCCTTGCCCGATTACAAATTGCCGAAAGCGATTCTGTCAGACCAGGTTGTTCCGGGCGATTTGGATTCCGTTTGGGATTTGTATCCTGCTCGGACAGGGTCCGTTCCTCGTAAAGAGATCATAGCGGAAAAACGGTTCGCAAAGACTATGGCACGTGCAGGTTTATTTGATCAGATGGCGAACTCGTTTCTGGTGATCTGCACAATGAATGAAATGTCTGAAAGCACACGATGCCTGCGCTTTGATGGTGCCGATTTAGGTAGAAAAACCGAATTCAGGATTAACAAACGGATACTTACCGATGGTTCTGAAAAGACATTTGTCAAAAGTGCAGACAATAGCCAGGCAGTGCGCTTCATGCGAGGATTTGTTGAAAGAGAAGCCTTGGCTAAAGAGTTTTTTCTCGGTCGCGCTGAAGTTGTCACCGCCAGATTGAAAGATTCCAGCTTATATTACCCCTATTTGTATATGGCCACTCTGGAGGAGTTGATTGCCAAGGCTATTACTGAAGGGGCTTCGGATTTTGGAAAATCTCTGATCGTGGAATACATGAGGTTCATTCGGAGTCTGCCTTCACGATTATGTATTCCAGAGGAATTCATGCGAGAGTTTGAAATTCCCCGTCACGAAATATCTAAATCCGTACGTTGCTTTACATGTGCTCCTATCGACTGTATTCCGCGTAACATAATGGTTGGGGAGAAGAAGTGGTACATTATTGACCTTGAGTGGATGTATGGCTTTGCAATGCCTGTGGATTTATTAGTTTACCGTGCGATTTTCTCGCTCGTGTGTGACCTTCAAGCACATATTCAAGCTGCGGCGTCGGAAAGGCGGCCGGTGACCTTGTTTTCCGGGTACAGAAATCCCCATTATGTTCCATTAACATGGTTAGACATGCTCGGCGATATTGAGATACCGTTGAAACGTTTGTCGGTTTGGACCTCTAAGTTTCAAAATAATGCAATGTTGATACAATCTCCGCCGCCCAGAATCAGGCTTAAGTCAAATAACAGAGCATTCACCCACGTGGACGTTAGTGAAACGAGAACTGAGACGGACACAATTTACCATTTACGGAGATTTCTGTGGAAAGTTACGCGACGTTTATGGCGCGGAAAATGACAATGCAAAAAACAATCTATGATTCAAGAATCTGACTTAATTGAGGAATATAGATCGCAATGCAAGGTGTAACTTTAACATTTGCCCTGGTTCTTTCTGTATTGGTTGTAGCGCTACGGCCAAAGTATGCCTTTGTTGTATATCTTATAAGTTTGTTATGGTATCCCTCTTATCTGGCTGTGAGTATAGGCACTATAGACATATTAGCTGGTCGCTTTGTGGTTGCCGTGCTGCTCATGCGATGCTTTTTCGATGATAATATTCGACGTAAATTCATTTGGAATCGATTAGATACATTGGTTACGCTGAGCATGGTTGTTTATGTCGGTGCATATTTAATCACTCAAGTCGTTCCAATTGCAGAAACTTTGGAGGGCCGAGCTGGTTTTTTGATGGATACATGGTGTGCTTATCTGGCTGCCAGGTTTATTGTGACCGATAGGTCTAAGCTTATTTCTATTATCAAGTGCGTAAGTGTTGCCCTGGTTCCCCTTGCTATATTAGGTGTTATCGAATCTATTACCCACTGGCAGCCGTATGCACCACTATGGCGTTTTTCTCCATGGTTCAGAGGCGGGCCAATTGTTTCGGAAGGACGTTACGGATTTGCCAGAGCCGTCGGGCCGTTTAGTCATGCTATTTTGTTTGGCGGCGTGTTTGCGATGTTTTTGCCGCTGATCTATTATTTACGTCACGAAAGAGGAGACTGGCGGAACTTTGCTTATATTATAGCCGGGATACTTTTACTCGGTGCGTTGAGCAGTATGTCCAGTGGACCATGGGTTATGGTAATTGTGGTCATTTTCTGCCTGGCAATGGAAAAACACAGGAAATTCATAAAGCCGCTATTCATATTTTTTTTGATTTCGTGCATATTAATTGGAGTAGCAAGCAACAGGCCTTTTTATCACGTAATAGCTTCATGGGCGAACCCGCTTGGTGGAGCCGGTTGGCATCGGGCTAAACTTATTGATGTTGCTATCGAAAAATTCGGCGAATGGTGGATGATTGGTTATGGTGACATGGATCCTGGTTGGGGCGAATACTTTGGTATGGGACGTTCGGATATCACAAATGAGTATATTCTCAATGGCGTCAGATATGGTATTCTTGGCGTTATAGCTCTTTGTGCGGTTCTCGCAAGGTCATTTCGGGGTCTCATATCTACATACAGGAAAATGTCTGATCCAATCGTAAAATCTTTGTGTTGGGCTTTCGGGAGTCTATTGTTTTCCGTTACAATAGCCTGGATATCCGTGAGTTTCTTTGGGCAATTATCGACGCTTGTTTATTGTTCCATCGGAATGATTAGTTCCTTGTGCAGCAGCGGTTTCAATTGGCAGGTCCCCAGTCAAGTCTCTCTGTTACGGAATCACCCCGTTCGAATGGTTGAGCAAGTCAGTGTTAGCTGATTGAAGTTTAATGGTAACGATACAGTTGCTCTCATTATTACAAGAATCTTCTTTCCTCCGAAAGTCTTATTTGAAGTCATTGGCATACAGTTCCAAACTAATTGATCGAATGCTTGATATTGATACCGTTTCACAGCCAGTGGAGACGATCAATCATCATACACGATTTAGTGATTCTCTGTGGAATAAAGCATATTCCTATATGAAATTAAGGAAATTTTCGTATTTGCTGAAACCCTCAAGAGATGACATTGTGTTTGACATTGGGTGCTGGGCGGGCTGAATACTTTGTGTTATTGCGCGTCGGACGGTTCGAAAATGTGATGGAATCATGCAGTTGGTTAAAGTGCTATATACGCGAAGAGAGTATATAGACAAAGAGGTGGGGCAGGACGAGCTTAAGGACTAACGTAAAGTTATAGGTTTAAGGTTGTTCCTGGAATGAAACAGGTGTTGTTAACCGAGTAATGAGATCTGAATTCTCACAAAAAGACCAACCCATTGATGTAGATATTGTAGAAGGTGCAGGAAGTATTTCCGAGTTTGGAGAGCATTGGGATGACCTGTTTGCTCGTGCCGTCGATGCGACGCCATATTTGGCACGCTCATGGGTCAGCACTTTTATCGATAGAGGAAGGTTACATGGAACAGCAGTATTTATACTGGCATGGTGCGAAGGTAAGCTGGTTGCACTTTTTCCTCTTGCAGTTCGGAAGATTCTTGGTGTAAAAGTCGCCGTGCCGATAGGCATCGGTCAGGGTTCTTATCTGGGTTTGTTACTTGATCCAGATTATCAGTCAACTATAAATTATATTGCGACTCTAATCAAATCAAAGAAAGTTTTTGATGTGTTCTATAATACAGACCTATACTCAGAAGACTCGGCAACAAATGATTTGCTTCTCAGGCTGGTCGAGCAAGGATATTCCTGCCGCAGTGTTTTTCGAGATCCGGCACATTATATCCAGCTGGGTTGTTCTTTCGATGATTACCTTAAGAGGAAAATCCCGAAAGGAAAACGGCGTTATAAATTACGTTTTGAGGAGAGAAAACTCTTTCAATCAGCGGACGTAAAGGTCATACGCTATATTGGCCAGGCGGTTACACCGGAAATCAACAAACGCGTCGCCGAAATTCAGCTTGAAAGCTGGATGAAAAGGCGCGGCGCGGCGGTCCTTGGGCAACCATTCTACCAGAAGCTCCTTGCGAATATGGCTAAAGCCGGTTTCAGTTACGTTTGGTTGATGACAATTGATGGAGACGATGCTGCATTTGCCTATGCATTTGTCGCCCATGGAAAGCTTCACTATTACTGGCCAGCATTTAAGCTTAAATACGAATCGTCGCTGTCTATTGGACAAATACTACTCATGCAGGTTGTTCGTGATGCCTGTAATGATGGGATTGTATTTTTCGATTTCTTGCACGGAGATGCTGCATATAAACGTTTTTGGGCTACAAACACCTCCAGGATTGATAGGATCGTATTGGGACGTGGATATAGGGGACATTTAATAGCCATGTCTTATTATCTTACCTGGTATCTGGCAAGAGTTAATTGTTTACGCTCGTTTTATCATCACATCAGAAGGATAATACGCCGCTTTAAACAGAAAACCGCGGTACTGTAAATTAGAAATTATTAATTTTAAACTAAATATGCGAGTAATATTCCCAGATAAAGTGTTGTACGAAACAGATTCCATACAAAATGAACGGATTGGCTTACAGGTTGTAGAAGGCATAGAAGCTGTTTCCGAGTTTGGGGAACATTGGGATGACTTGTTTGTTCGTGCTACGGATGCAACGATGTATCACTCACATATCTGGGTAAGTACGTTTGTCGATGAAGGGCGGATTCGGGGTACTCCGCACAAGAGCAAAGGTGGATGCTTCCTATCCAACATCTATGTTGGCCTATGGAAGTTGGGGAGAATTCAATCAGTGAGCTTATTCTACCATCGCTTCAGAAGGATGCTCCAACGGTGGCACGGTAGCTTCGAGAATGATCCGACAGATGTGTGACCCATCGACGAAAAGTAAGGTGGAAGGTAATTGCTATGGCAGCCTATATAGTGAGTGGTAAACGATTGGCAACGGGCCGATTTAACGGGTCCCTGGCATCGCTTTCTGCAGTCGAATTAGGCTCTATTGTGATTAAAGGTTTGATTGAAGGTACCTCCATAGATGTAAATCACGTCGACGAAGTAATCATGGGCAATGTACTACAGGCTGGGCTTGGACAGAATCCTGCACGGCTGGCTGCTGTCTGTGCTGGATTACCCTATGATGTACCCTCCTTTACGATTAACAAGGTCTGTGCATCAGGATTGAAGTCTGTAGCACTCGCAGCGCAGGCGGTTGATCGTGGTGCGGCAAATGTGATTATTGCCGGTGGTATGGAACATATGACAAACGCTCCCTATCTGCTTAAGCATGCCAGGTGGGGACAGCGTTTGGGGCACGGCGAAATGATCGATTCCATGGTCTGTGATGCGTTATGGGACAATTTTTACGACTGTCATATGGGAATCATCGCGGAGAACATTGCTGAAAAATACGGCATCTCTCGAGAAGAACAGGACGAGTTTGCCGCAAATTCACAGCAAAAAACAGAGAAAGCAATAACTGGAGGCAAGTTTAAGGATGAGATAGTTCCCGTGATGATCAAACAGAAAAAAGGAGAGGATATCGTTTTTGATACTGATGAACATCCCCGGGCCGGCACGACCGTAGAATCTCTCTCAAGATTAGAACCTGCGTTCAAGAAAAATGGAACAGTAACAGCCGGAAACGCCTCTGGTATCAATGATGGCGCCGGTGCGGTGTTCGTTGTCTCAGAAAATAAAATGAATGAAATGAAACCTGACTGGGCATTTAAAATTATTGCAACACATTCTGTTGGACTGGACCCGGCTTACATGGGCTTAGGGCCGATAAGCGCCTCAAAAGGCGCGATTAAGAAGGCGAAATGCACTATTACCGATCTTGATTTGATAGAAGTCAATGAGGCATTTGCATCACAGTCGATACAAGTAAACCGTGAGATGCAATGGGACCTGGATAAAGTAAACGTGTTGGGAGGTGCAATTGCGCTAGGACATCCTGTTGGCGCCAGCGGGACAAGAATTCTTGTGACTCTCTTGCATGAGATGGTACGTAGGGGCGTTACGCTCGGCCTTGCTTCACTTTGTGTTGGAGGAGGACAGGGAATGGCGATGATTGTTGAGAGGGTAACATAAAGCAACCAAAGGGGCCCTTTAATCTTCGTCTTGAACTATAAGGAAAGGATGGATTACGCGTGAGAGTTGGTATCGAAGCTATAGCATTCCACAGCCCTCAACACTACATCGATTTGGAAGACTTGGCAGAGGCAAGAGGTATAGATCCCGATAAATTTACCAAAGGCTTGGGCCAATTAAAAATGGCTGTGGCGACGCCGATGGAAGATACCGTGACATTGGCAGTAAACGCTGCTCGTAAGGCCATTGATAAATTTGACATCGACTATAGTGAAATCGGCACGCTTGTAGTCGGCACTGAGTCAGGAGTGGATCACAGCAAACCCGTTGCCGTTTATGTGCATGAAGCATTAGGGCTGCGTTCCAACTGCCAAACTTATGAAACCAAACACGCATGTTTTGGTGCAATGGCGGCTGTCTTTTCAGCCAATGACTGGATATCCTGTGGTCGTGCGGATGGATCAAAGGCGATGATTATCGCCTCCGACATTGCTCGTTACCCTATTGGTGATCCCGGCGAGCCGACTCAAGGCGCGGGCGCAGTCGCCATGGTCATCTCAGACAAACCAAACCTCTTGTGTTTTGATTCTGAAATTATTGGTAATTATACAAAGAACGTCATGGATTTTTGGCGGCCGCTCTACTCAAAAACAGCATTTACCAATGGGCACTATTCTATTGATTGTTATTTAAATGCGCTTGAAGGCGCCCTTAAAGACGCTTTAGCTAAGGCGACAATTCCAGAACTATACAAGATGTATCAACTGCAGGCCTGCATTTACCATGTACCTTTTGTAAAAATGGCTGCGAAGGCTCACCACCGACACTTTGAGGTTGATGCCGGAGAACAAATAGATAAAGATAGTGAGCGATTTGAGGATGTAAAAAAATCATTCGCTGAAAAAACCGGCCCTTGGCTGTCATTGAACGCCATCGTTGGCAATATATATACCGGTTCGCTATTCTTATCCCTCATCGATTTACTAAGAAATAGCATGAGCGCCGACCTTAAACAAATCAGCATATTTTCTTATGGAAGCGGGTGTGCAGCATCCATGAACATCGCTTACCCGACACCAGGATTTGAAAATTTCAAAAATAGAATTAATCCCGAACCAGAATTGATTGAACGAAAAAAACTTAGTATTGATGAATACGAAAATATCATGAAAATAAGCGACTCACTGGATATGGGCAGCACGGATGAGTTTAGTGCTAGTGAATGGGATTTGACGAGTGACTTCCTTTATTTAGGCACTCGAAACCACATTCGTCGGTACAGCGGTCTGTAGAGCAACTCATTTCGAACTTAATCGTTTCGCTCTCTGAATTTGTCAGCTTACTATTTTATGATTCGAATTTGTGATTAAAGTGTATCGAAGCATGGATAACATGATACCAGAAGGTGTTATCGCCCTGATCGGCGTGGAAAAAGTACGACATTACGATGTGACTAAAAGGGATATTAAGTGTTTTGCCCAGGCCATTGGCGAAACAAATCCAATTCATTTCGATGAGGACTATGCGAAAAGCACCAGATATGGCACCATTATCGCCCCCCCTCTGTTTTGCCAAATCTTTACATTCGAGGATGTGCCTGCCGATCAGCTCCCAAACGATGGATCACCTATAGAAATAAATATTCCTATTCCAGCGCAAAGGACTGTTGGTGGAGCAAGTTCTTATGAAATTTTTCGACGGGTAAAAGCGGGGGATCAAATTACTGTAAAGTCAAATCTAAGAGACGTTTTTACTAAAGAAGGCAAAAGTGGAAGGCTTTATTTCATTGTCGTCGAAACGGAGTTTTCAAACCAGAAGAATGAATTAGTCGCCAAAGAGAGCGCGACTTACATTAAGCACGTTTAGATATCGAGTGGGTCAATGGGACAAGAAAAGCTGCGTTGGGAAAAGTTATCAGCGACAACAAAGATACCTGAATTGGTCGTGCGCCCTGATCGCACACAGGTATTTATGTTCAGCGCGGTTACGTGGAACAGGCATCATATTCATTACAGCAAGGACGCGGCCATCAGCGAGGGATTGCCGGATATTGTTGTACAGCGAGGTCTGATTGGCAACTTTCTTGCCCGACTGATGACCAACTGGATAGGCGATAGTGCCGAACTGCGTAAGTTAGCATGGAAAGTTACTCGCAATGCTTTACCGGGAAAAGATATTATTTGCCGGGGCAGGATTAAGGAAAGAATAGACTCAGAAGACGAAAAGTACCTCATTTGTGAGCTTACAGCCTCCGACGAGAACAATGAACTAATCGCTTCTGGTGACGCTACAGTTGTGTTCAACTTAAATCGTGCTCCAAATTGAATGTCTGGCCCCGGATTCTTGATGGTTTTTGTAATCTTAGTCAGATTCAGATATATTTACGTATGATGGGGATTCTAACATAGAGGAGTGTTTCTATGGAAGAAAAATTGGAAAATCCGATGGGAATAAAAGCCAAACTTATAGCTTTGAAAGAGCTTCGCTTAAGGTTTGGCGTGGTGAAAACGCTCGAACATGCGGTCTTTCGGCTCATCAACAGATTCTTCTGTTTTGACTGCTTACATATTATCGTTCTCGACCGTGAAAATCTGAAACCGCTTGATCCTGCCAAAACTCAGAGACTTAGCTCAAAAATCGCGACACTGGAAGATCTTAAAGAAATGGAAAAGCAGGGATGTTGGGCCTTGCACGGTAGAATGGAACTTTTTGAGCGGGGCGATACCTGTCTACTAAGCTATGTCGACGATAAACTGGCTGGCTATACATGGGTAATCGCAGACGGGTGCCGCTCATTTGTTACATCCGGCATAAGACTAAGCGTACCTGATGGATATTTATACAATTTTGATGGATGGACCCATCCTCGTTATCGTGGATATGGCTTGCAATCCTTCCGTCACCATGAAATACTTAACCATCCTCGATGGAGGGACAAAAAGGGATTGTTAGGTACTAGAGTTTATACGAATCGTAGCTCTGAAAGAGGACAGGACAAAAGTGGTTTTGTAAGAATAGGAAATGTCTATATAATAGGCAGGAAATCCAACGTTCACGCTTTTATCGGGAAAAATCTTCAGAGCATGGGAATTAAACGCGTAAAGCGCCCGTCGTCAGCAGAAACGAAATGAGGGATTCTCTGAATTAGGAGATGATCTCAGCTTCTTTAGCGTGTGTACGACTGCTCTCATTACTTCATGTTCTTTTGACTTTTTGAGGATATGAGATTGATCACAAAGATCTTGATATGATATACAATCACCATTATTTGTTTTATTCCAATCCTTATTGGTATACGTAATCCTATATTATCTTCATTTCTGCCAAGTTTTGCGAGAGGCATATAAAGAATCTTGGTTCAAAGGTTCTAACATGCAATTAAGTTGTGATTACGAAGTAGTTACTGCGACAAGCTTCAAAGAAATCGAAGCTATTCGTCCGATATGGGAGCAGTTGCAGCACAATGAACCTTTTGCCGTCCCCAATGCTGACGTCAGACGATATGTTGCTGGAATGAAGGCCCTCGGTGACGATGCGGAGCCATATATAGTCCTTGTCAAGCTTAATGGCCGCCCGGCCGCGATGGCGATTGGGCGTATTGAGCGACGTCCGATAGTCTTCAAATTGGGCTATAAGTCGATTTCCTCTCTTATCATGAAGTGCTTGTCAATTGTATATGGGGGTATCATCGGTCAGCCATCGAGAAATCTTTGCACCTTGCTGCTCGGTGAGCTTACCAATGCGCTTCGCCATTGCAAAGCTGATATGGTGTTTCTTAGTCATCTTAGGACAGATTCTCCCATTTCTCAGCTTTGTGAAACTGTACCGCATTTTATGACGCGGGGCCATTGTGTGTTGGCTGAGCCCCACTGGCAGACCGACATACCCGAGACAGTAGACGAATTCTATGGCAGGATTCCGAAGTCTCGTAAACAGAGGTGGTACCGCGATATCAGAAATCTCGAGAAGATGAGCTCTTCGGGAATAAAGGTGGTTTGTTATCGCGACATCAAAGACATTGAATATCTGATTGATGTGGTTTGCCATATAGAGAAGTCCACCTATAAGAATGGCCTCAATATAGGATTCACCGATTCTGTTTTGAATCGCGCTTTACTGGAACAGGCAGCGAGGGATGACTGGTTGCGCGCTTATGTATTATACGTAAGCGATGAGCCGTGTGCGTTTCAGCTTGATATTCGGTATGGCAAGACGCAGTTTACCGAGTACGGCTCTTTCAATCCTCGGTGGGAACGCGGCAGTCCCGGTATTGTCCTGCTGCTTAAGGTTCTCGAAGAGCTCTGTGGGGATCCGGAAATCTGCGCGATGGATTACGGTTTTGGCGACGCAGGCTATAAGGCAAAACTCGGCACCAATTATTGGTTGGAGAAATCTGCGTATATATATGCCCCGCGACTTCGTCCCGTCGCTGTGAATATGACTGCATCTGCAAACTTGGCATTTTCTCGTGTTCTTCGGTGGACGGCTGCTAATCTTCATTTGGACTCATCCATAAAACGCTATTGGCGCCGAATGGCTCGCGGGAGCAGGCAGAAAGTAGATGCCGGAAAGAAAGTGACCTGAGATTGTGATTGTCGCATTAATTGTTGTTGGTATATCGGGACTTTTGTTTTTGTATGCAGGTGTGCCCTGGATATATGGACGGCTGGACCGAATGTTACTCGAGCGAAGGGCTAAGGAACGTGAGGCGCTGGTGCTTACTTTTGATGACGGCCCCGGCAGCAGTTTAACTCCGGCGATTTTGGACGTGCTTGCTGAGGGCAAGGCGAAGGCGACCTTTTTTCTGCTTGGCAGAAATATTGAAGGCCGGGAGGCGATTGTCAGGCAAATCGCGGAACAGGGACATGAAATTTGCTCTCATGGCTATGACCATTTGCATTCATGGAAGGTTTCGCCGCTACGTGCGCTGTCGGATATAAAGCGCGGATGGGCGGCGATTGACGCTGCTTTGGGAACCGGCAGGCAGAAGTATCCGTTTCGTCCGCCTAATGGTAAATTGAACGTTGTGTGTATGTTGTATTTATTGTTTCGGCATGTACCGATTGTCTATTGGTCCGTGGATTCAGGGGATACCTGGAGGCAGCAGCCCGATAGTAACAGGCTGGCACAATTGGTGGAAAAACTTGGTGGGGCAGTGTCATTAGCTCATGATTTCGACCGTAAGAATGAGAATACGAACCGGTTCGTCATTGAGTCCGTTCGGGCGGCTCTTGCTATGGCCGCGGCCAGAGGTATGCAGGTGCTGACTGTTTCAGAATTATTAGGTATTGGCAGGTGATCGAAAAGTGGATGTTTCCATAATCATAGTGAACTGGAACACGAAAGGTCTCCTTCAAGGTTGTCTTACATCGGTTTATGAATGTGCGGGTGCTGTGGATTATGAAATCATCGTTGTCGATAACGGCTCGACCGATGGTTCGGTGGATATGGTCAAGAATGACTTCCCGGCGGTGATTTTGATAGAAAATTGCGAGAACCGGGGCTTTGCCGCGGCTAATAACCAGGGGATTGCTGTAGCAAAAGGAAGATATGTGCTCTTGCTGAATAGCGATACGATTGTTTTGGAGAATTCTATAGCTAACACGGTTGGTTTTGCTGATAAGAATCCTCGTACGGCGGTGACGGGCTGCCAGGTATTGAATCCTGATGGTACTATACAGCGAACATGTTTTAAGTTCCCCTCGATATTGAATATGTTGCTGTCAAGCACATATCTTTATAAATTATTTCCTAAGAGCAGGTTTTTCGGACGTGAGCAAATGACCTGGTGGGATAGAAGTGACGTGCGCCGCGTGGATGTGGTGACAGGCTGTTTTATGCTTGTCAGGCGAGAGGCGATTGAGCAGGTGGGTATAATGGATGAGCGGTTCTTTATGTACGGCGAAGAAACCGACTGGTGTTATCGGTTCTGGAAGAATGGGTGGGAAATAATGTTCGCCCCGGTCGGACGGATCATTCATTTTGGCGGTCAAAGCACGTCCAAGAGACCGGTTGCAATGATTGTTCAGCTCAGGCTGAGCATTCTCAAATTCATTAAAAAACATTATAACTGGCCTTCGCATTTAATCGCCCGTTTTCTTGTGGCGTTGTTTTTCGCCGTACGTCTTCCGGTATGGCTGGTTATGGCATTTTTACGCCCGGCCGCGCGGGCCGAGGCTGCCATTAAAATGAAGGCCTATTCCACCGGCGTTGTGAACGCTCTTTTCAGCCAGGTTAGCTAATAGAAACTATTTTGCATTATATGCGTAAAGTGCCTAAGGAAAAAACGATTCCACTGCCAACCTCAGATGTTTATCTGAGAGAATAACTGACAGTAGGGGGAAAATATGTGCTTTATTACGGAAAAGAGATAAATCATGGGTTTAGAGTCAAAAAACTTCCGTTTAAATATGATTGGTGGATGCCTTCTGATTGCCGTGCTGCCTGTTTGCTTTGCCGGGCCATTGTTTGCTTGTGTTCAACAAAGCCAGGTATCTCAATTCGGAATTACATGGACGTTCGACAAAGACTACACTGTTGGTCAATTCGCAAATGGCGATTACTGGGTAATCGGGCCGGTGACTATAGTCGGAATAAATCCAGCTTCCGTAGAGTTAAATGGTAGGGTGATAAACGGCTCTATGACAAATCC